>Ga0209369_1000064_pt1 | contig 266865 bp, 231 predicted proteins | sample EBPBio142010_DNA_FD_185865 | JGI IMG/M metagenome (GOLD analysis project Ga0209369, IMG submission 185865) | Wastewater treatment Type I Accumulibacter community from EBPR Bioreactor in Madison, WI, USA - Reactor 1_10/4/2010_ DNA (SPAdes)... | ecosystem: Engineered > Bioreactor > EBPR >... | reverse complement strand
GAGTAGACAGGTGTAAGGTGTTAGGTGTAAGCAGGGCTGGAGAAGCGTTGACGCCTAACGTAAACTTAATATTGACACCTGACACCTGACACCTGACACCTGACACCTGACACCTGACACCTGACAATGCCTCCCCACCTCCTCTCCCACTTCGATCGCACGGCGCGCTGGATGCGCCGGGGCGGGCATGAAAACGACGTGGTGATTTCATCGCGGATACGGCTGGCGCGCAACTTTCGCCGCTATCTGTTTCCCCATCGCGCTTCTCCTGCAGAGTTGATGTCGATTCGCCATCAGGTGTTTAGTGCCCTGCCCCACCTCGATGCCGGGGGCAGCGTGCTCTTGAACAAGGCACTCGAACAGACCGGTATTTTGCCGTTTGAAGAGTTCACCAACTGGGAGCGCCAGAGCCTGATCGACCGCCATCTCACCTCGCGTGAACACGTGCGCGAAGAAGTGGGGCGCGGGCTGGCCGCTTCTGCCGATGCTTCGCTGTGTATTCTGGTCAACGAAGAAGATCATCTGCGGTTGCAGAGTATGCTGCCCGGCCTGCAGTTAGATGCCGCCTACACCCTGGTTGATAAGCTCGACGACGCGCTGGAAAGCTTCTTCGACCAGCAGGCGACTTTCGCCTATTCCGACAGCTTCGGCTACATCACCGCCTGCCCCACCAACGCCGGCACCGGCATGCGCGCCTCGGTGATGCTGCACCTGCCCGCCCTGGAAATCGCCGGACGCATCAAGCACGCCCAGCGATTCGCCAGGGAGCGCGATTTCGCCCTGCGCGGCACCTTCGGTGAAGGCTCGAAAGTGTGGGGCCATCTGCACCAACTCTCAAACCAGGTGACGCTGGGACTCGATGAAGCCGAAATTCTGTTGGAAGTGGAAGAAGTGGTGCGGCACATCTGTGAAATGGAGCGTGAAGCGCGCCACGACTTGCCCGGACAGTTCCTCGATATTACCCGCGACGCCGTGGGACGTGCTTACGGCAACCTGCGCTATGCCCGCCTCATCGGCTGCCGCGAAGCCACCGACCACCTTTCCATGCTGCGCCTGGGCATGGAGATGAACTGGCTCAAGGGCCTCACCCGCCAACGCTTCAACGAACTGCTGGTGTGGATTCGCCCCGCCTACCTGCAAGTGCTGCACGGTCGCGCCCTCAAAAGCGAAGAACGCGATACCCTGCGCGCCACCCTGCTGCGCGACCATATGCACCGCATCAAGCTCGAAGCCGTGCTGACTGGAGCCAACGAAACAATAAACCGGAGAGAAGGGCAGGTAATGGGTGATGGGAAGGCAACCGGACATTGATTGGTGACCTTTAGCCTCGGACACGCGGGAATGACAAAAGCAAGAAGCTGGAATGAGAATGTAAATTCATAAGATGGGAATAAACCATACCCATCTTATAAAAAACATTCAAACTAAATGAAAACCGTGCTAACGCTGCCGCCTGCTACTGCAGTTTTATTTTTCCAATAATACCACTGTAAATGCGTTATTATGAACGGGTAAATTACTGATTTTTCCGTTTTGCAAACTCACGGGGCGATCGGGATAGACTGCTTTTGCCGAAGTAAAAGTACTATTGCCCAGCGTCGCAGGCAAATTAATTTCCTGATCTTTTCCGGATGTATTCATCGCCACTAAAACTACTTTTTTGCCGTCTGGCGATTGATACAAGCTCGCATAAACGTTCGACGGCAACGACAAATACTTTTGCTGCCAGTAGGGAATAAATTTCCAGTCGCTATTCCAACCGGTGGCATCAAAAGCGCCATACACCTGCGCCACATGTTCTACCGGCATGAACGCCCACCACAGATTGGAATCGTGCAGGAATATCAATCCCAATAAATAATCGGCATGTTGATAGCCCAGCGTTTTCCATTCGTCTGGCGTGATGGATTCGGCGCGTTCAAATTCCGGCAGAAAAACACTGGCCGGGCCGAAGTTATTTTGCGCGGCATACTCGGCGCGGAATTGCTCGACGGAAAGTATTTTTTCATAGCCACGATTTTCTTTGCGATCCAGTAGACCGGTGTAGTTTTCCCCGTCGATCATCGCATCGCAAAACGAATAGACAGGCAGCATGATCTCACCGGACATGTGATAGAGAATTTTCCCGTCCGGATGAAGCTGCTTCATCAAGGTGTAAGTGCGTTTAAACACTTCTCGCATACCCAGAATGTTTCGCGACGGTTCAATGGTTCCGTCCGGCATTTCCACACCGGCACCGTGATAAATATTCGTATCGCTGATTGGGCGTGACACATCGAAATACAGGGCTTTGGTTTTAGTTTGCGTCAATAATTGGTTGAATCCCCATAGATAGTAATCGCGCAACGAAGAGGATGCCTGGCTGACGGTGGCACTTTGCAACGGCGGTGCCAGACTCATCTCCGGCGTAAATTTCGCGGTGCTGGAAACCCACTCGTCACCGAACTGCGCAAACCAGGGGTTTGCCGTTCCAACCAACCCTGTCAAACGACTGTAGGCAGCGGAGGAAATTTCAATACCGTGATAATCGAGTATGCCTGCCGCTTTGTCCAGATCGTCTTTAGGAACGGGAGTCACGCCCGTCTGGTCGGGATCTCCCTTGTGTTCGGCCGGCAATTTCCACCAACCCTGCCACCAGGAGAAAATCGCTTCCAACTTCGGATTCAACGCAGTGGAACGAATCAAATAGGAACCCACCGGCCCTGTTCCCTCGGGATCGCCAACCACTTTCCCCGAACTGAGTAATCGCCAGTTGCGGTAGTTCCGAGGCGCGGCTTTCACTGGCGATACAATCCATCCAAAAGCGAAATGTAGTGGTTTCTCCAATGTAACCGGTTGATCGACCAAATGTATACGCAGCGTAACCATGCCATGAGCGCCGGGAATCACTTCGATGCTCTTGCTGCCGATCCATGAAGCCGTGTTTTCCTGAAAAAATTGGATACCCCCATCGCCATTGCCAATCCACGGCATGGATGCTGCTGCTCCCTGCCAACCCTTGACCGGCAAGGTGCCGGTCTGTTGCAGGTGATAATCGTCATAGGGACGGATTAGCTCCGCCCACTCTTTTTTCAGGGGGATTTCCAATGTCAACCCGTTTAAAAACGCTTTTGCGCCCTGCGGCTCTGCCGTTAAGTTGAGCCACGTCATGCCGTCAAATTCCACGTAGGAATCGGCCGTCAAAGCCAGCGCCCCCACCGTCTGGCGGCGCTGGGAAGACGAACGCACAGCGTTGGTCTCCGTCCATTTCGCATAGCTGGTTTCGGCATCGGCGCTGGAAGAAACGGCGGCCCCACCGGCCACCTTAATCTGCATCGGAGCAGCCAGCATGGGCTTGCCCTGATTGATAATTTGTTCCGGCAGCAGGCGCAAACCGTAATCGTAGGTGCGGCCCCACACGGATGCCGCATCTTTAGCCTGGTCGATTGTGACGTTTGTCCACGGCGGAGGCGGTGTGTCGCTGATGCCCAGCGTATTGCCCAGCCACGACGGCAACGGTTGTTTATCATAGGCCAGAATCTGTTGTTGCAACACGTTCGGGCCTTCGCTGATTTTCACATCGACGGTATATTGGCCGGGTGCCAACAATTTTACGTCTGCTAACGTAGAACCGGTGAGTGATGTCAGGTGTTCAAGGGAAATATTTTGCACCACGCCGCCGCTGCTGTTTTTGATTTGCGCGGCCAGGCGCAACGCCTGCGGATCGGACGTGGTTTGAATCGTCCAGCCTAAACGAATCTGCTCGCGGCTGGGATAACTCCATAAGGCAAGCTGGCCGACACGCTCCGGGATGAACGGCGCGGATTGATGAAAAAGCACTTTTGTGCCGTTTTGCACCGTAATACCGATGAGCGCACCGTCCGCTTTTTGAGGCAACGCGGAAAGAGTAACGGCCTGTTGCTTACCGGGTTGTAAAAGGACTTTTTGATTTTGCAGCGTGTCATTCGCGGCAGTTAAGACGACATTTAATTCACGGGACGCCGTCCCGGGATTATATAAATTGACGCTCGCGTCGATATTGCCGCTGGGAGCGATTTTAAATTGTTGCAAATCCACCACCGCATCCGGTTGACTCGAAAAATGAATCGTTCCCAAACCGGAAAACGGTGTTTCCGGCTCGTCGTTCATACGCTGTCCCGGCGCCCAGAGATCGGTGCGCTGGCGTAACATTTTCCAGATACGCCCCAGGTTCACGCGCCATGAAGTATCGTCCGCAATCCGCTCCAGCCCCAATGATTTCAAGGGGATAGCAGCTTCAAGCGTCCAACTGTCCACACTGGCGATGGACTTCACTACCACACCGGATTCCCAGGAGGAATCATTTTTTCCCTCGTCATTTGTCACCGCGTCGTGAATCGTGTCAATGCCGTTTACGAAAATTGAATAGATTTTTCCATCGGGAATTCGAGGCATCAATTGGAAGAAAAAGCTGTCATCATTTTTCACTTCACCGTCATGTTGCGTTATCGCTTTTTTGATAACCCCATATAACATGGTGGTATCGGGATGTTCTTTTATTTCCGGCGGATTATCGGAATGTATTGCCAGGTAGAGATTCTTGTCGTTATAGGTAATCTTTCCCCGGGTTGCTGGCGTCTCCATTTTCCAGTTTTGCACATCCATCAATCCGGTAAAGCCGGCAGCGTTTCGCCATTCCGCCGTATCGATTTTTCCATCGATAACAATTTTTTGCCGCGTAGGTGCTACGGTCAACGTAGGTCGTAGCGCGAAGTTTCCTTCCCGCCAGAATTGCTGCGCAATGGCGCCCGCATCCAGTGTGGCATCATAGATTTTAAATTCGTCGATAATCTTATTTTGCTCCGGCGGCGAATAGGGATTGGAAGATTGGCCAACGATAATATATCTGACCAAATCGGACGGTTGACAGGGAGATTGCCCCACTAATCGCCCATCCAGATAGAGAAAAGCCCCGCTGCCTTTACGCCAACTAACGGCCCAATAATGCCACTCTTTTTCCAGCACCGACGGAGCATACATATGCTGGTAATTATCCGCTTCATTGCGGCGTGAATAAAGCCAGGGCGTGGGTTGATCCATGTAATGATAAAAGTACATCATGCCACCGTTACGTCCTACCAATTGCCAGAAGGTTTCAAAATATTTGCCCTTATTCCACGCTGCGTTCGGAAGTCCTTTCATCCAAAACGTAATAGTCCATTGCTCGGCGGAAATATTGCCTGGCGCATCAAAAACCACGCTCTGCCCATTGCCGCCACTCATCAGTCCCTGACCGGAAATCCCTTCGGCGAATTGCGGAGTTGCGCCCTGAACGAAACTGCCCTGCACGTTCCCAACGCCAATTTGAGGATGGATATCGCCGTCAAAGGGCAAATAGAATGTCAACTTTGGTTCGGCCGCCCAAGCGGTGGTGACGAAAAGGAAGGCGAATACTAAGTAGCAACAAACGGTACGAAAATTCATTGATGTTCCTTGGAAAAGTACTTTTTGCGATGTTTCGTCAACGACCATGATTAAGAATTGTCCAACATCGGATTCCAGGCGCTGACATAAGTTGTGCAACCGACGCTGCCATTGCATTTGGTAGCCTCTTGCACGATTTTTTGTGACTTGAGCCATTTCACATGGCCATCGGCAAATACCATGCTGACTCCCCCAAAGTGGCGTCCACGCTGACAATCTGCCGTTACAAAGGAACGATAGGAGGAAGCAGCACTACTAAGACCACTGCAATCTCCTCCAGCGTCTCCCGTTCCCGGCACATAAAGCCAGCCCGGTGAAGCTGTCGTTGCGTATGTGGGAAATATGAGATAATTTCCCGCGTCCATGATCATGTAAGTGCTGGCCGGTGAGCGTACAACAGATAACGAAAGGTGTCCGCTAACGGTATTGGTGTTTCTGAAAAGGTCTTCATTTACCCCATAATTCCCAACTAATATGGATGCAAGCGGAGCGGATGACGAAGGACATCGGAATACCTGGTAACTTTTTACGTAGGGGAAGAGTAAACCGTTCCAGGGTGTGAACGGGTAAGTTCCGGCGGCAGGCTCAGTCCAGGCATCAGCCGTTTGATGGAGTGGATAGGTTTCATCGTAATCCTGCACATACATCATCACACCCAGCCCCACTTGTTTGAGGTTACTCATGCAACTGGTGCGACGTGCGTTTTCGCGCGCCCGAGCGAATACTGGAAACAGGATCGCTGACAATATACCTATGATAGCCATAACAACTAACAACTCTATTAAGGTAAATCCCTTGATGGCACCCATTTTTCGACTACGTTTCATAATGATGTTCCTTTCAAGTTTTAGCAGGAAAGTACTTTTTAAAGGAGCTCTTTCCCGCTCCTGCCATTATCATACCCCTTTTTGCCCGAGAGTAAACGTCTGAATCCGGCCACTCAATGCGATTTTCAGCCTTTTTCATTTTTCACTTTCACAGGTTTCTGATTCCTTTTCATCTCCCGATATGCACCTGGCGCGCTACCGGTGTGGCGGCGGAAGAGCGCACTAAAATGAGACACCGATTGAAACCCAACCAGCCAGGAAATGCCCACTACGGATGCGGATGATTCTTCCAACAGCCGCTTGGCTTCTGCAATGCGGCATTCGGTGAGGATTTCCACAAAGCTTTTACCGGTTTCCCGCCGCAAGTAACGCGTAAACTGGCGTTGCGACATAAACATGTGCTGTGCGGCCCGCTCCAGGCTCAACGATTCCCTCAGATGAACTTTCAGGTAATCCCGTAATTCATCGATGGAATGCTCCACAGGGTAGTGCTGTGGCATTTTAAATTGTTGGTAAATTTCTCTCCCGGCTTCGACTTCCCGCCAGACAAAACGAAAAAAAGAGGCGAATAAATATTCCTGCAATTTGATATCACTACTATTATTTTTAAGGGCTTCTTCCATAAAATCATTGAACAAGCGCACGGCTTGCCGCTGATGAACAGTACATATCCGTTCTCCCAGTTCAAAGTGTTCCTCACCATGGCTGATGCAAAAATAAAAATGAATCTCGTCTCGCAAGATGAGCATCTGCATCAATTCGCAATATCCATTTTGACGCCGTGAGCCTTCCAGATGTGAACGCCCGCCACTGGTATTGGGCGTGAGTGGCGGCAATAGGAGGAAGTTTCCCTCGTTACAGGAAATAATATATTTTCCTGCGACATAATCCGTCACCCCTTTAAGCACACAAACTAATTTGGGGGCGGCCAGTTCATATAAGTGATCTTCCGGCCATTCCATCGCGTAGAGACGGTAACCGGCATTTCTACGGGCGCGGATGGGCCTGCGTTCGCCGATGTATTTATGGGGCGTTATTTCAACCCCTGTCGGCAGGTGCGCGCGATTTATCACCGGCCGCGCCACCACCAGCCGCTGTTGCAGGTTGTCTTCGGCCCAGGGAATTAACTTATCGCGGAATATTTTATTGAGGCTATCCACCCGAAATAGTTGACGACAAATAACAGGTTAAGGCAAGTAATCCGGCGAAAGTGAATGTCTCCTTAGCGGAATAAACCGGCCAGCCCGTCGCTCCAGGTTCGCAAACCACAAGCAAGGTGCAGTCAATATCACACAAGAGATATAATATTTCACTCTCCCTGCAAGGCCAAAGACCAAAAATCAAAGACCACTTATGCTATTAGCCATCGATATCGGCAACACCAACATCGTCACCGGCGTGTTTCGCGGTGAGCAGCTTCTCACACACTGGCGGTTTTCCACCGACGGTGGCCGCACCGCCGATGAATTGGCGGTCTTCCTGAAAATCGTCTTTGAAGAAAAGGGACTTAAGTTCAGCGACATCACCGGCGTCGCCATCTCTTCGGTCGTGCCACCGCTCACTCCGCAGGCAGCGCAGTTGGCGCGTGATTATTTCCAGATCGATCCGCTCATCATCGGCCCCGATACCGACACCGGGCTTACCAACGAATACTCCAACCCCACCGACGTGGGTGCCGACCGCCTCGTGAACAGCCTGGCTGCGTGGAACAAGTTCTCGCAAAACGGGAAGTGTGCCTGCATAGTGGCCGATTTCGGCACTGCGACCACCGTGGATGCCGTTTCGCACGATAAACGGTATCTGGGCGGTGCCATCGCGCCGGGACTCCATATTTCCACCGACGCCCTGTTTCGCGCCGCCGCGCGGCTACCGCGTGTCGAGCTGCGTGAGCCGCCAGGCGAAGAGGCCCTGGCCCGCAGCACATCGGCTTCGATGCAAGCCGGGCTGGTCTACGGCTATGCCGGTTTAGTGAAGGAATTGGTCGCGCGCTGCCTGGAAGAAATGCCCGGGCGCGGCTGCGAAAAATCGGTGGTCATCGCCACCGGCGGGTTGGCGTCTCTCATCGCACCATTGGTTCCGGCCGTCGATCATATCGAACCCGACCTCACGTTGGAAGGCCTCCGCCTGATCTGGCATCAGCGTTATGCCTCATAAATATTGTTTTTTCACAATATTTCCGCAAAATCTTAATTTGGTCCTATAAAAGTCCTCATAAAAACTAAATAAAAATAGAACGCGTGCACATTTAAGGCACAACGGCGTCTATAGAGTATAATGCGCAGATAGGCAGCAATTTTTATCTCGTTATCGCTGCTTGTCTGTATCAGTTTCGTCTGTCGTAAAACACATCTTTCCGAGAAGGAGGTCGTAAAATGGAACCTAAATTTTCCAATGAAGACGAGCCGTACACCCTGTATGAAATAGCTGAGGCTATTGATGTCCCGTACAAGCGATTGCACTATTGTTATAAAGTTCTCGCCCAGCGCGATGCAACCAAAGACAAAGTTCAACCCCTTGATAACCGCCGTCCCCTGCAGTTTACCGCCGCCACCGCCAACCTTATTATTCGTAATTGCTCGGCCCTTAAACGAGCAAAAAAACCCGAGCCGGAACCCGCCGCTAAGCCCGCGAAAGCCAAGCGCACTCCCAAGTCCTAATCTTCGTTAATTTATTATTTGCCGTCCGACCCACCGACGAAGCACACCTCGCTCGGTGGGTTACCTATGCTTGCCTCACCATCCTATAACAACATTCGATAAACTGTTACACAAATCTCAGCAATTACCTTCCTCTTCAGCAGGTAGACAGAAAATAGAGACGTAACCGGAGGAATTAAGTCTGCAGTCAGAATGATGAAGGCTTTGATGGCGGCCTACGGCCTTCCACGTCCGTCATCCTCGCGAACGCGGGGATCCAGTACACAGCCTATTGAAGAGGAGAAAACCAAGCTGCCTCCCTCGAGAGGAGATGAATTCTCAGAATTGGTATTACACATGCAAATCGCCGGAATCACCGTTGAACCGAATATCGTATTGGCGCCCATGGCGGGCGTCACCTCGTCGCCGTTTCGCCGCCTCTGCCGCCAGTATGGCGCGGGCATGAGCTGGAGCGAACTCGTCTCCTCCAGCGCGCTCATCATCGGCGGCGAAAAGTCGCAGCTCAAATCGCAGCAGTTAGCCTGGTTTTGTGAGGAAGAGCGCCCGGTTGCAGTGCAAATATTCGGTTCCGACCCCACCATGATGCGCGAAGCCGCCATGATGGTGGCCGCCTCCAAGCCCGATGCCATCGATATCAACATGGGTTGTTCCGTGGCAAAAATCGCGAAGTGCGGTGCCGGCTGTTTGCTGCTCAAAACCCCGCAGTTAGCGCAAGACATCATCGCCGCCACTGTGGAAGGTGCGGCGACCTACGGCGTGCCCGTCACGGTGAAAATGCGCGCCGGATGGGATGAAAATAACATCACCGCTCCCGAAGTCGCCAAACGCGCGCAGGATGTGGGCGCGGTGGCAATCTCCGTGCATCCCCGCACCGCCAAGCAGGCCTTTACCGGCCACTCCGACTGGAACGTGATTCGCCTGGTGAAAGAAAGCGTCGATATCCCCGTCATCGGCGGCGGCGACGTCCATAACGGGGCCGATGCCAAGCGCATGTTCGACCAAACCGGCTGCGACGGCGTCATGATCGGCCGCGCCGCCCAGGGCAACCCGTTCATTTTCGCTTCCATCGCGCAATATCTGCGCGACGGCACGGAAGCTCCCGAACCCAGCGCCCAGGACAAAGTCGATACCGCCCTCTGGCACGGCCGCGAGCTGATGGCCATCCGTGGCGAACGCACCGCCATGAACGAAATGCGCCGCCACGCCGCCTGGTACACCAAAGGCATGCCCGAATCGGCCCGTTTGCGCGACCGCATGGTGCGCGTGAGCACCCTGATGGAACTGGAAGACATTTTGAATGAGTGTCTGGAAGTTTCGCAGCGGTATGAGGCGCAGTTGGTTTAGCGATAGTTGCGATTGAATACGATGAATAACTGGCCGCAGTGGTGGCAAGAGTTTTATAACGAACTGCCGCCCGTCGGCCATATCCTCCGCGAATCAATAGTACGGCGTTGGTTTCGTATTCATTCACTTCCCGAATCGAAGCGCTATCCGGAAAACGAAGAGGAATATGCTCTTTTGCTGGCACGGCACAATACCATTGCCACCGAAGTTTTAGGCGAAGGTGCCCAATGCACGCTGTTCATTCCACGCTACTATGACCCATCAGACAAAATTACAATCAGCGGTATTACAGCGGAGTATTGTGGGTTCTACGAAGAACCCAGCGATGATTGGGATGATACGCCGGATAAACTCCATATTTGGCAGGCCCCTATTATTTGGCAAATAGGGTCTTTCGACGCACTCATTCGCGCTATCGCCGACTGGCGCGAGCCGGCGGTTCTTTTTGCTTGTCAAAAAACCGGACGCGCATACTGTCCGTACGATGGGGGAGCGGATCTCTTTTTGGAATCGCGTGCCCAGAGGAGTGCTCTCAAGCGCCAATACAGTGAATGGCTTTCCGAATTAGCTTCTGGTTTATAGTCTTCCGTTAGCATACTACACTTCTTCTTTGACTATGCGTATTTTTTATAAATCCCGTTTTCTCTTCGGTTACATCGGCTTACTTGCCCTTTCCTTTTGTACGAGCAAGATATGCGATGCCCGCGACCTCACCGTCAGCGCCACGCAAGCCGGGGCCTACCGCACCATCCAGTCCGCCATCAACGCGGCGCAGCCGGGCGACGTGATTCGGCTCGAACTTAAAGCCACACCCTACACCGAAACCGTTGTCTTCCGCAATAAATCCGGCACGGTGGAACAACCCATTATCCTCGATGGCCAGGGCGCCACCCTCAACGGCAGCGAGCCGCTCAAAGCGCAGGAATGGGAGAAAACTGAAACCGGTGCCTACCGCTCCACCGCCTTTCTGGAAAACCGCAAGATGGGCACTTCCACGGTAGGCCGTTACTATTTCATCATGAACGGCAGCGCCAACCGCATGGGACGCTCATCCAAAGGCAATAGCGGACGCTACAAGGCCGTGGCCGACTTGCAGCCCGGCGAATGGACTTATGAGGCCAAAGAAAAAGCCTTCTACATCGTGCCGCCTGCCGGGCAAAGCATTGAGGAAGTGCGCGCGCCCGAGCGCGCCAATGGCGTGGCGATTAACGGCGATTGTGAAAACCTTACCATCCGCAATATCACCGCCACCCACGTGTGGAACGATGGCTTCAATATCCACGGCCGCACTCGCAATGTGCGTTTTGAAAATATCCGCGCCATCGAATGCGGCGACGACGGCATCAGCGCCCACGAAGATTGCCACATCATCGTCGATGGCTTCATCGCACAACGCAACAGCACCGGCATGTGTCACATCAACCAGAGTCAGAGCGATAATCGCAATCTAACTATGGAGGATAATCTTGGCTACAGCATCTATCTTCTGGATGACTCCAAACACACCATCAAAGATGCGGTGGTGCATTCGGCACGCGGCATTGCTTTTCATGCCACGCGCAAGACCGAGGTCGCGTTGGAGAATGTGCTCTTCGATGGCCAAACGCCGGGCCAGGTGGGTTTTCGCGTTGACGCCGAAGCAAATGTTATCGCCCGTAATATCAGTCTGTGGAATCTACCCTTCACCGTAGACAGTGCCACGATGGAATTGCAGGAGAGTGTTCTTGGAGGTGACATGGTTAAAGCAAAAATCACTTCAACCGCTATTTGGAAAGCGAATAACAATCTGTGGGGCGTAAGCGAAATTGACTACCACGGAACTTCCTACCCTGCGGCAGCTTTTGCTGACTATGTGAAAGCTTCCGGGCAAGAGCAGACTTCGCGCTGGGAAAAAATAACTGCGGCGAAAGCCCCTGTGAAGTGAGCGTTTACCACAGAATTTATATCAACGACACACTCTTCGCGAGGACAGGGGAAACAGAATATAGGAAACAGGAAACTTGCTCCAAAGACAAGCAATTTGGTTTTATCCTAATCAACAAGCTGTGTACTGGTTCCCCGCGTTCGCGAGGATGACGGACTGTAAGACTACCGATTAACGTTAATACCTGGTTGCCTCCCTGTTTCCTGTCTACTATCTACTGCCGTTCCAACACGAATGCATCGACATACACCTTCCCTACCCCTTCGGGATTGTTCTCGCTACGCACATAGGCAACCGTACCGCGTTCCGACTCGACATATTTCACCGGGTTGGGTAATGTGAACCACTGCCATTCATCGCCTGACACTGCCTGCGCGGTAACGGCCATTTCATCGACCGCCTGGCCCGACCAATCCCGGTTGTAGGTGGCATAGCCAAAGCGGAACGCCGCACCGGTGCCGTTTTTGCGGTCGAGACGAACCCGCACTTTCAGTTGCAGTTTTTCACCGTTCTTGACGGCTTGTTTAAGGTGCTCGGTGATATACCAGGAAACCGACTGCCCCAGCGTCCAGTCGCGGTCGGCATTCTGTACCACGGCTTGGCCGGTTTGCGTAGCAGGGTCGTCAATCGCACTGTAGGTTTTATGCGTATTGGGGAGCATGGCTGCGGGCTGCACAGTGCCTCGCCCGGGATTTTCGTTCTGGCGCAGCATCCAGTTCACCCGTTTCACGAACTCGCCGATCTCTTCTTGACGTGGAGCTTCCCAGCCCTTCATCTGCAACAGTATTGGGTCGGTAGGTGCTACCTCCAGAAACCGTTTAGCCGCAGCCTGCACCTCTTCGGGCAGTCCTGCTTGTGGATCGCGCATACGCACCGGTTGCCAGATACCGGCTGCCATACGATCTTTACTGACTCGCATGGCTAAAGTATGTTTTCCTGCCGGGAGAGGTGCCTTGAGGGTGACAGTGAAAGGTATGTTCCAGGTTTTGCCTGGTTCGTCGTGACGCTGATGAACCAACTCGCCGTCCAAATATAGATCGTGTGTGCCGTCTACGGCTCCAAACGACAAGGCCTTGATGCGCCCGGCCTGCTCCGTCTTGATTTCAAAATTCAAACCATACCATGCGGTGCCGTGGTAGTTATGTCCCTGTGCTGTCCAGAAGCGATCGACGCGAATTTTTTCCCAATCGTCGAAATCCGGTTTTTCATACCAGGTTTCGCGTGTCCCGGCTTCCTGCGGGTCTTTTTTGAAACGCCATTCAATCGGCAAGGTAATAGTGCCACCGGCTTCCCCAGATAAACCTCTCTCTAAAATGAGATACCACAACCCCAGGCGATGTTCGCGCACAATGCGATCTTTGGTAACGGCATCAGGAGCTGCGTCCTCGGCTACTTGCAACAACGCATTCATCTCCAGCAGGAACGGGTACTCATAGACGATACGGTCTACATTGGTGCCATCTGTCCAATAGAGAGATTTGTTTTGTGCCCGTGCGTATTCATCGATCATATCCACATACTGCAAAATGTGTTTTGCAGCCGGACCATAACTGAGGTTGCAATACTCTTCCACTAATTTTCGGGTGTCCAACTCCGGCCGCCATAGGGTTCGCGACAAAACGTAGTTACGCAAGTCCTGAAAAGCCGCGCGGCGCGAGCGGGTGCTTTCCGAGAAATAGCCCTTCACATTGTGCTCGCGTTGGAAACGAACATGCTCTCCCAGATATTTTAAGTCGGGAAAGGGCTTAAAATGATTGGCAATAACGGTATGGTAGTTCCAGGTATAAATCACCGGCGATAATTTGGCCCAGGCTTTCAACTGCGCGGCGGCCTGGCGGTTTTTTTCATCGGTGATGGGCCGCATCATATCTTCGCTACCCGTCGCAAAGCGTATCAGCACATTATGGCGGGGCCTGGTTTTGGGCAAGTTGCTACCTTCGCTGTAGCCGCCCAGAGTTTCGATGCGGGCATTGGGATACTCCTTTTCCACTTCCTGGGCAACATGGTTCACCATGCGAATGAGAGTGCCCTGATTGCTGCCCTCTTCTTCATTGACCTTCTGGCAATTGGGGCATTCGCAAACAATACTGTTGTCGTTAATGGAAATGGAAACCAACGTCTGTTCATCCTCATCATAAAAGCGCTTATCTTTCGCGTGGTCCTCAAGCCATTCCTTCGCCGTTTTACTGACAATCTCCTGCACATCGACATTGGTCAGACAAAGTTGACCGCCCACGCCGTTGTAATCAGCCGGAACCCGCTTACCCTTATGGAGAGCATAATATTCGGGGTGCTTGGCAAAATACTTTTCCGGCGGCATTAGCAAGCCGAAAGTGTGCACGAATTTGGGACGGATAAACGCTGTGCCGCCCAGGTGCACGTCTATGGATTTAATGCCATCCGAACCGTTCAAACGCTGGCGCAAAGACCACTGGGGGTTGGCAAGATGCAGACTGCGATGTTCGAAATCGGGATCGAATTTGCGACTTTGTACATCTATTCGCAAGGTCGCACTTTTCGGCACGTGAGTGAGATCGGGCGACAAAAAACGCACGCCGACTTCCTGTTCAAGAAAATCATAAACGCCATAGAGCGCACTACGACGCACATTCCCCAGAATAAACAGTTTTTTGTTTTGGGGATAAATCACAAAACCATCGTTGGTTCGAGGTTGCAAAGCTGCCGGAAGCGCTTTGAGGCCTAGCCGGTTGGTATTACCCAACACAATTTCAGCAGCAGTAGGCGTGGCGGCGTCTGTAACGACCGGTAGTTTCACACCTGAGGCCTGTTCGATGAAAGTCGATAATTCCTCCGCCGCCATTGTATCGACTTTAGTGGGGTTCTGACGGATTACAATGCGATAATCGCTACTCCCCTGCATTGCCAGTTTGATCGGTTCAGCCATAACAATAGAGGTAGAACACAATAGGGCTGCAAAGCACCCCAGTAAGGATTTTGTTTTGGAATGGAGTGAATTCATGTTAGTCTTGTGCAAGTCTCAAGGAAATAAGAGGCGCAATCAATCTTTGAGCACAGTCCAGTATTTGTAGGATTCTCCGGTCGTTCCCACTAAAACCTTCCAGTTCATAGCTTTCACGTGTCCATCGACATACAAGGTGTTGATGGTATCCAGATGCCGGGCACGGATATTCTGAATGCCCTGTGCGGGATACGTTGTGTCGACCGTATCCAGGCGGCTCAAGACATCGGCCTGGGTCGCCAATCGGCTCAGCATTAAAACATCCTGGGTCGAATCAGCCATTAAGACCGTGCCGGCAGCATCTTCAATCGCGCTCAAAGGAGCTCCTGCCACGCCATTTTCGGCGATATGAATACCTAAGGGCGTAGTTGAAGTGGTCCCAAGACCTGCGCCGCTCCACACGGGCCTCATAAAGTTCAATCCATACGCTAAATTCGAAGTGTAATTATTGCCGCGCCAATCGATGCCGGAACTGGGACAATTCAACACCTGGGTATTTTTAATATAGGGAAATAGCTTGATATACCAGCGCATTGCATTACTGTTGGTAGTGCCATCTGGCAAAACGAATGGGCCAGGAGTCCAGGCTGGCGTAAACCGTTCATCATAATCCTGGACATACATCGTCATGGACAGCCCAAGTTGCTTTAAATTGCTCAAACAGCTACTGCGCCTGGCATTTTCCCGGGCGCGGGCAAACACCGGAAACAAAATGGCGGCGAGCAAAGAAATGATCGCTATAACAACAAGCAATTCAATAAGAGTAAACGCTCCCGACTTTCTACGAATTGACATGGCATTCTCCTGTAAGTGAAATGAGGGATGGCTAACTTCAAGACATTCTTCGGCCAGGCTATTAAGCCTATTCAGGCACTCTCGCCTCCTTCCAGTTGCACAGCACTCTCCCCTGCTACCAGTTGAATGGGGAGGTTCACTTTCTCCGTGCCGCATAGCGAACCGGTCAATTTACCATCCAGCAGTTCCACGGCTTTGTGGGCAATTTCTTCCAACGGCACGCGCATGGTGGTGAGCTTGAGATTAAAGTTGGCATCTTCACCCGAAGCATCGTAGCCGGTAACGCTCACATCCTGCGGCACGCGATATCCATGACGGCGCAGCGCTTCGATCACGCCAATAGCCGTGGAATCGTTCTGGGTGACAATAGCGGTACAGCCCAGTTCTTCCCAATCTTCACGAATCCAACGGCGCATTTCCTGATAGCTCCAATGCCGCCAGTTCGCATAGGTGAAGTCACTATCGATCTTGCGAACGCGGCGCACCCAGCTTTTAGGTGCTTCGATATTCTGCTCGGCCAAAGCGGCAAGGTAGCCTTCCACGCGCAGCGGGTTGATCATGTCGAATTTGCCATAGGTATCGCTCGACCCGATGAGAGCGGCTATGCGCCGGTGACCCATCTGCAACACATGCCTGGTGATAGTCTTGAACCCGGCAAACTCATCGGTGCCCACGCACGGAATGCCGGTTTGCTCCGAGACCAGAGTTACCATAGGAATTCCGAAGGCAGCACACTCCTGCACCAACCGGAGGTCGCCCTGCACAATGCAACCACTGATGGGATAGGGATTGGTGCGCAACTGGCGCGGCGTACACAATACCAACTGATAGCCACGTTGCGCGATTTCCCGATGCGCGCCGTGCAGCAGCCGCATGGAATAGGACGAAGTCGCATAATGACTGGGGTCGCCTTCATCGGGCACCACATAGGCCAGCAAGCCGGTTTGCGCCGGGGCGGGATTGCTCACATAAATGCCGCTACGCGCCCGCCGCTCAATCAGCCCTTCGCGCTCGAGCACGTCGTAGACTTTTTGAATGGTGGCAATGGCCGCGCCGTGCTCTTTCTGGATTTCCGTGAAAGACGGCAGGCGCTCGCCGACCTGCCATTCGCCCTGGCGGATTCTCTCGCGCAGGTTGTCGGACAGTTGGAGGTAAAGAGGTTTCGCGCTCGTTTTCGGCATATTTTCCATTCCCATTCCTACTACACAGCAGTCGACTTTTGATTCTTTATCATTATAACCTGTACTAGAGCAGTTTTGTCAAGAAAATTATTTCACTCATAATTTGCAGATCACAGCGACGCTACTTTTGCCGAACGGATATACCCCTTCCAAAAGAAAAACGGGAGGCACCGAATTCCGGTTGCCTCCCGTCTACCATCTCCTGTCTACTACCTACCCCAGCTTCTCCAATATCGCCTTGTTAAACGCCGGTATATCATCCGGTTTGCGGCTGGTGATGATGTTGCCATCGATCACCACTTCTTCATCGACCCACTCGCCCCCGGCGTTGCGGATATCGTCTTGTACGGTGAAATAGGAAGTTAGTTTCTTACCCTGCACCAGTCCGCTGGAAACCAGCAACCACGGCCCGTGGCAGATCGCGGCGACAACTTTGCCTTCGTCATACAGCCCCTTCACGAATGCGCGGGCTTTTTCGTTCATGCGTAGTTTGTCGCTATTCAAAGTGCCGCCGGGGATGACGACCCCTGCATAATCGGCTGGAGACACATTACCCAGGGAACAGTTTACGGCGAATTTATCGCCGGGTTCGATATGATTGAGGCCCTGCACCTCGCCTTTATCGGCAACGACTTCCACGGTGTATCCGGCTTCTTCAAGGGCCTTTTTCGGCTCGGTAAATTCGACCTGCTCAAATTCATCTTCCACTAAAAGCGCTATTTTCTTGGTATCGCTCATTTTACATTCCTCCTTAAGGGGATCATTCTGCTCCGTGCAATTCACTCGCCCACATTTTTCTCCGTCAAGGGAAGAGAGTTAGGAAACGTACTTTATGGTTTTGTCCTCGACAGACAGCCGTGTTCGCAAGGATGACAGGCTTCAACGCCCGGTTGCCCACCTCTGCATTCATCATTCACACTTCTCACTTAATTTCCCCGCTTGCAGCACCGCGCTTTTTCCTGTCTACTTCCCAGGCATGTCACAGCTTAGCGATGCCTTGCGTACCAAGCTCATTCCGTGGGCGCGGCAGGAAAACCAGGAGCGCTTCGTGGTTGCGCGCCCGTTAATGAGCGCCGTGCATCCGCCGGCGGGGGTCGCATTGCGGCGGCGTAAACTGGCCGGGCCGCGTGTTATCATGCGCAACCGCCGCCATCACGGCTCACGGCGCAATATCATTGCCGAATGGCCCAACGACCAGATGCAGGAAAGCAACCACTATAAGCTGGTGTGCGTACTCTCGGGACAAATCGACTTCCGGGTGGGCAGCTACACCGTGCAGTGCGGCGAGGGGTTCATCCTCTTGTTGCCACCGGGCCTGCCCCGCACCAACGCCCCCTACAACGCCCGGGAAAGTGCGTGCCATACCCTGAGCCTGTTACTGCTGCATCACGCCGTGCAGTGCTTTACCAGCCGCGCCACGCCGGGCAAGCCCTGGGAAGGCCAGGTTGAAAACTATCTCTTTCCTGCACCGCGCGTCGCGCAAACCCTGCAATTGATTGTCGATGAACTCATGGAAAATCGCGAGCAATGCACGCCCATCACCAACGACCTTTTCCTGGCTTTCTGGGCTGCCTTGCAACGCGAGGCACTGGGCAACCACTACACCAATCCCGGCCCGATGGGCCGCCCCTCCGCAATGCCGCAAACGCCGACCGATTTCAAAGCCGAACTGGAGCACTATTTCCAGAAACATTTGCACCAAAACCTGAGCCTGGAGCGGGTCGCGCGCGCGATGTATCTCTCACGCGCCCAGTTCTCCCGCCGTATTCGGCAGGAAACCGGCAAGAGTTTCGTGGAGTTTCTCACCGACTATCGCATCGCCGAAGGCAAAACCCTGCTGCAAGATTCCAGTTGGCCCGTTGCCGCGATTGCCGAATTTTTAGGGTTTCGTTCGGCGTCTTACTTCCAGACCGTTTTTCGCCGCCACACCGGGCAAACCCCAACCGAGTATCGGAAAACCGAAAAATGAGCGGTTTCTTTAGTTGATGAGCGAATTTTAAAGTTTAAACTTTGCTCTCAGGGAGAATAATAGAAGCACCTGCCGCAGACTACCACGACAAACGAAGGAGATTTCAATGCAACGGATAAAATCCAGTCCACGTCCTTTAGAAAAGTCCAGAAGCGGTTTTACCCTTATAGAATTGCTTGTCGTTATAGCTATTATAGCTTTGCTCGCTGCAATTCTATTCCCCGTCTTCGCGCGAGCACGCGAAAACGCCCGGCGCTCATCCTGCCTTTCCAACCTGCGCCAGTTCGGCCTGGCCGTGATGCAGTATGTGCAGGATTACGACGAGACCTACCCCATCGTCGCCGGTTCCAGCAGCAGTATCTGGTCGCGCCTGGTTTACCCCTACGTCAAGAATCCGCAAATCTACGTCTGCCCCAGCGTCTCCGAACCGGTGCCCGATTTCGACCCCGCTAACCTCGCCAGTATCAACAGCGTATCGCAGTACTGCATGAACAACTCGTCCTTCGGCAGCGGCGTCACTCCATTTATGACAACCTACGGCCTGGGTTGGCCCACCCGCATCGCCGCCGTGCCTAAACCGGCCGAACTCATTCTGCTGATGGATTCCATGCTGGACGGCACCACGCGCTATTATTGTGATATCAACGGCAAAAGCATCGCCTCGCGCCACTTTGAAGGTGCCAGCATCACCTTCGCCGACGGGCACGTAAAATGGCACAAGCCCACTTTCTACCGCACTGGTGGAGTCGCGACTATCGAACCCCGCTGGCGCTACTGGCGCCAGAACTAACCGCATTGTTTCAAGGAGCCAATTCTTTTATGACTACTTCCAAGCGTTCCCGCATTCTTCCTGCTCTCACCATTTTGGCCGCCGCTACTCTCGCTATGGCAGGCAGCAGCCCGGCTCTGGCCCAGCAAACACCCGCTATGAAAGACGCCCGCACCCAGAAAATCCTCGGCAACCAGTATCGTTGCGGGGTCTACTACTACGATACTCGCTCCAGCCAGACCCCGCTCGATGTGGTCGAGCGCGAAGCAAACCGCATGGCCGATATGGGCTTCAACTACGTTTATGCCGCAGTTTCGGTGACGCCCAATAACGACTATGCACAACTCGAAAAATTGCTGGAAGTAGCCACACGCCGGGGCATGGCGGTGCGTATTCAGGCTGGCGGGCAAGCCTATCTGCGTTCGGCACTGGAAAAAGACCGCGCCTGGAAACCGGGTTATAACGCCGCCAGGCTGGCCGATGCCGCCATCCCCTTTATCGAAAAATACCGCCACCATCCCAACGTAATCGACTTCCTGGTAATGGAAGAGCCTGCGCCCCAGGCGTTGCCCTTCTTGCGTGAATATTACGCCGAAATTTTCCGGCGCATGCCCGATGCACCGATTACGGTTCTCTACAATCGCCTCGAAGCTTCGGAGGCCGACCGTGAAAACCGCTACCCCCAGGCCACCGGCACTGATATTTATCCGTTTCGCTCGGCCGGTAACGCCAGCGTCAACAGCATCCGCACGCCGGGCGCGGCGATGAAATATTACAGCTCGCGCATGGATGCCTTTCAGCAACTGGCCCAACATCGCGGGCAGGCCTTTGAAGCGGTGTTTGCCAGCTATGCTGAAATCCACTACTATACGCCACAAACGCTGCTGGAAAGCTACTACGGTCACAAAGACGAAGCCGAACGCCAAGCCGCTCTGGAGCGCGACTTGCGCCTGGCCAAGGCCGGAAACCGTGGCTTTTCGCTGAGCGAAGACGGCAAGATCAACCGCTGGTTCCGCTACTGGGCACCGCCGCGCTACGCCACGGCAATGGCCTGGGTTTCGCTGGCGCGCGGCGCCGATTCGATGTCGGTTTACCACTGGAAGGGTAAGTGGGACCTTCCCAACGCCAAAACCCCGAAAACCATCATCGACATGCTGGGATGGGACGACCAGGGTTCGCGCGGCCTGAGCGAATTCGCCGACTTCGCCAAAATCATTCGCCCCTTTGGAAAGCTCATGCGCTCGGTACAACGCGAGGCGACTCCGTTTGTGAGTCCTCGTGAAGGCGACGATCTGGTGCAAACCGAGAACGCCGGAACCGGAACGCTACTCAAGGGGCTACCGCGCGATGTGACGCAAGGCGTGTTCGCCGTGCCCGGCTATCAGGGCAAGATGGTGGTGCTCGCCAACACCCAGGCCGGTACCTGGAGCAACGGCAAAACCATGGACGCGCTCAAGGAAAGTGATCCTTTCCGCATTGATGACAAAGGCGAACTGATCGACTTCACACCCATCACCCAAATTCGCAAACTCGACGCACAAGTCGCCACCAATCAGGAGACGGTCGATCTTCTCAGTGGTAAGCCTATTCCCATTGGCGGCGATGGCAAATTGGAACTGGAAGTGGAGTCCGGCGGCGGCCGCATTCTGTTTGTCGCGCCCCGTGGCAGTGGTGAAGCGCAAAAGCTCATCAGCGAGTATCAACTGGCTGCCCAGACCGGCTAAACGGAGAACGCCATGCTTTTACCCGAACCATTCCCCCACGAACCGGCTGATGGCTACGAGAAACTCGTCACCATCGATTGGAACCGTTTTCGCGCCGTGGTGTTCGAAAGCGACGACTGGGGTGCCTGCCAGGCGTTGCGAGGCCACGACGATGTGGCCTCGCTCAAGCAGACGTTAGGCGAAGCTGCCTGCCAGTCGTTGCGCCTGGGCGGCACCCTGGAAACGCCCGGCGACTTGGAAGCGCTCTACACCTGCCTGGAAAGCGCGCGCGGCTGCGACGGGCTACCGGCTGTTTTCACCGCCTTCATGCCGATGGGTAACCCCGATTACGATGCCATCGAAGCGAGTGGTTTTAAAAGCTACCACGACATCGGGCTGGATGAGGGCCTACCGCCCGGCTGGGAGCGCGGCGACCTCGTCGGCAAGTGGCGCGAAGGCGTAACCCGCGGCGTGTTCGCACCCGAGTTCCATGCCGGGCTACACCACCTGAGTCCCATTCTCTGGCTGGAGCTTTTGCGCGACAAAGGTCCCGAAGCTCACTTAGCCCGCGCCCTCTTCGCACATCGCGCCTATGCCCAACCGCAGCATCTTCCCGAATATCACCGCATGAACGCCAAAATGCAGCACGAATGGGTGAGCCGGGCCGTGACGCGATTCAAAAACCTGTTCGGCTTTGCGCCGCGCGCCGGAGTCAACAGCGACGCCCTGCCACTCACCGAAGTGGTGTGGTCGGTGAACGGCCTCGAAACTTTCTGTCTCAAGAATGCACGGTTGCACGATGGCGATATCGTGGCTTACCACACCAAACCGTGGAACAGCCAGGACAGGCAATGCCCCATAGGCGCTTACAACCGGCGCAACGACCTTGTCTACCTGAGCCGCAACCTGCATTTAGACGACCGCGAAGCACACGACCTGGACGAATTCACCACCGCGATCACCGCCACCTGGACGCGCAACGAACCGGTGATTGCCAACAACCATCGCATTAATTACGTGAATCTGGATAGTAATGTCGTGCAAAAAGGCTACGCCACACTCACCGCTATACTGCAATGGCTGACAGCCCAGGAAAACGTGCATTTCCTCACCACCACCGAAGTGGGCGATCTGTATCGTCGCGGTTACAGCCTCCGCCAGCTCGGCCCGCGCCGCGTGCTGCGCCAGTGGTCGCAGGCCACTCGTTCCATTCGTTTGGCTGCACCGGTGCAGCGCATTTCGTCTCTTCCCGATTTAACCCCCTGCGCGTTTCAAAGGCAGGGTAACGAAATTACAGTCGAATTACCGCCGGGGAATTATCTTGTGGAATAAGGCGAAAACTGTAGGACAACATCATTACACATTGCCATCCTGAGCCTGCGAAGGATCTACTCACACATTTCTAAAAAGCCGCAGTCTCATCGTCAACGTTTAAAGGGATTACTACAAGATCCTTCGCAGGCTCAGGATGACAAACGGAGAGGTATTCACGTCGCGTGGAATTGATGGCATGTTGAACCGTGCCCCCATGCGCTATCTTTCCCCACGCACCACTATGACACTCCATTTTGAGAAAGCCGCGCTCAATCCCGCAGAGAATGTCCCCGTCGAAGAACTACTGGGCATGGGCTGGAATACACCGCCGGATCAATCTCCCACCGACTGGCCGTTACTCGATAGAACTCAATGGAAACAATGGCGCGCCTGGTGTGGCTGCGACCCACAAATCGATGCTGCACTGGAAGAAACCGTCCGCGCCATTCAAGCCCACCCCGTGCTCTACCGCCTGGCCAGACGCTGCCATTTCCTGGTGTTCGAGGCGAAGGAGGAAAGCCGCTACCGGGAGTGGACAACACTTTTGCCAATTATTGAGCATCTGCATCCCGGTATCGGCAACGCATTTTTCCTGCTGCTGGCGATAGATGCCGCTCCGCGTTTAATCGCACGCAATGACGCCCGGCAGATACCACCAGAAATCACCCGCGCCACATTGGGCAACCTGGCCCTCATGGTCGCTCGCTACGCCCGCTACAACCAGGGAAATATCGGCATCGAGCCACGCGCGCTGGCGTGGTATCGGCTCATCGCTTCGGGGCAGTTACACCGCATTGGCCGCTTCGAGTTCATCGTGCAACCCTTCTTCGGACAGTTACGAGTCTATCGCCATCAAACGACGGGACGAGCGCTGGCGCTCAGTGAACCCGGTGTTGGTTATACAACCGAAGGCTATATTCCCCTTTCCAACCAGGCTACCGACTGGTACGCAACGCTGCAAGAAAATGAGCAAACAGTTTGCGGTGCGATGATTTCTCCTCACGGCTTTGCCCGGCAAGAGTATGTGACGCTTAATAAAACGCAATGGGAACTCGTGCTCAAACCCAATGACGACGTGCTGGTGGTGCATATTCCCGAAGGCGAACCGCTGACAGCATCTTCATGCCTCAACTCGTTTCGGGAAGCCGCTGCTTTCTTCACGCAGCACTTACAATATAAGTCGTTAAAGGCGTTCACGACCAACTCCTGGATGTTCAACACCCAGTTGGAAAGCATGCTGCCTCCCACGGCCAACTTACTGGCCTGGCAGCGTGAACTGTATCTTTTCCCCATGCCTTCCACCGGGCGTGATGGCCTGTATTTTCTCTTCAATCGCGATGAAATCGACCTCGCCACGTCGCCACGCGATACACGTTTGCGGCGTGCTATTATCGATCATCTTGCGTCCGGGCAACAACTCCGCAGCGGCGGGATGTTCTTTCTCTTCGACGATCTGCCACGATATGGAACACAGGTTTACCGGAACTCTTTTGGAGTGCGGTGACTTGTCACCGCGAGGACATAACAGCAACGTCTTCGTTGCAATCAAACACCGCTACGACGCGGTGACAAGTCACCGCACTCCAAAAGCGAGCTACCGAACTGCTACTGCCTCTTCCTCAAACTGCGACGCATTCAAACTGTAATAGAAACCACCCTCCGCCATCAGCTCTTCGTGTGTGCCGCGCTCGGTAATCTCCCCGGCTTGCAGCACCAGAATTTGGTCGGCTTCGCGGATGGTACTCAAGCGATGCGCAATCACAAACGAAGTGCGGCCTTCCATCAGGCGCAGCATGGCTTGCTGAATGTGCTTTTCGGTGCGGGTATCTACACTCGACGTCGCTTCGTCCAGAATCAAAATACGCGGATCAGCCAGGATAGCGCGAGCAATGGCGACCATCTGTCGCTGGCCGTGGCTGAGATTGCCGCCGCGCTCAGCTAACTGGGTATCGTAGCCGTGCGGTAAGCGATGAATGAACAACTCGGCATTCGCTAACTGGGCGGCATGGCGAATCTCTTCTTCACTCGCATCGAGGCGGCCATAGCGGATATTATCGCGGATGGTCCCGGCAAACAGCACCGTATCTTGCAACACGATGCCAAGCTGACGGCGTAGGTCTCCTTTCGGTAGCGTGGTAATATCCCGGCCGTCGATGGTGATTTGGCCGCTATCGATTTCATAAAACCGCGTGAGCAGATTGATGATGGTCGTCTTGCCCGCGCCGGTGGGGCCGATCAGTGCAATGGTTTGCCCCGGTTTGGCGTGCAGCGACACGTTCTTCAACACCGGCGTGCCCGGCGTGTAGGAGAAGGTCACGTTTTTGAACTCCACCTCGCCCCGCAACGGCGGCAGTTCGCGGTCGCGGTGGGCATCGACTTCGGGCGTTTCGTCCATAATCTCGAATACCCGTTCGGCACCCGCCATCGCCGAGAGGATGGAGTTGTAGAGGTTGGCCAGTTCGTTGAGTGGCCGCCCGAATTGGCGGGTGTAGCTGATGAACATGGCAATAGTGCCCACCGTCGCCAGGCCGCGCACCGCGAAAATGCCGCCCGCCCCGGCGGCGACTGCCAGGCAAAAGTTACTAATGGCATTCATCAGCGGCCCACGAAACGAAGCCAAAATCTGCGCTTTTGTTGCTGCCTGGCGAAGCTGGGCGTTTTCGCCACCAAACTTCTGCATCACTGCCGGGCCTTGATTATAGGCCTTCACCACGCGTTGACCGGAGATGGTTTCTTCGATGAGGCCGTTGAGCCGCCCCAGCGAAGCCTGCTGCAAGCGGAACTGCTCGCTGGTGCGCTGCCCCATCCATTTATTCACCACAAAAGTGAGCGTGCCCACTGTAGAGAGGCAAATCAGCGCCAGCGCCGGGTTGAGCACCAGCATGGCGATGGCAATGCCGACTGCGCTCAAGGTGCCCGAGACAATCTGGTTGATACTACCGCTGAGCACCGAGTTGATGTTTTCCACATCGTTGGTGAGGCGGCTCATCAGGTCGCCGTGCGGGCGACTGTCGAAAAAGCGCAGCGGCAGCTTGCCCTGCGCGGCAAAGAGGTCGGTGCGAATATCGCGCAAGGCACGTTGCGCCAGCCCGGCGGTGAGGTAGCTCTGCACCCAGTTGAGCAGCGAGCCGCAAACATAAACGCCCAGCAGCACAAAACAAATGCGCATCAGGCCGGGCAAGTCGCCGGGGATAATATCACGATCGATTGCCACACCCAACAAATAAGGGCCTGCCAGGTCGATACCGGCGCTCAGCACGACCATGATTGCAATAATCGTGACTACGAACTTCTGTCGCGCCAGATACTGCCACAACCTTCCCACCGTAGCGCGGGTGTTATTGGCACGCTCACGCGAAGCGGGGCCGTGTGCGCCGGGGCCGAAACGCCCGAACAGCGGCGGCGCAGCCGCCTGGTTTCCTGCTTTACTCGCTGCCATCGCTCAGCACCCCCTGCTCCATTTGTGATTCGTAAATTTCACGATACACATCGCTGCTTTCCATCAATTCCTCGTGCGTACCCTGCGCCACCAACGCGCCATCTTCGAGCACCAAAATTTTATCGGCATTGAGCACCGCACTGATGCGCTGGGCTACGATGAACCGCGTCTGCCCGCCATGCCCCGCTTCCAGCGCCGCCTGGATGCGCGCTTCGGTGCGCACGTCCACCGCACTGGTGCTGTCATCGAGAATCAGCACCACCGGTTCGATGAGCAGCGCACGGGCAATCGCCAGGCGCTGCTTTTGTCCACCCGAAAGGTTTACGCCCCGCTGCCCCACCACCGCATCATAGCCATCGGGCAAGCGCTCGATAAACTCGTGCGCCTGCGCTCCGCGCGCGGCGGCTTCGATTTCCGCCTTGCTCGCCTCAGGGCGGCCGTAGCGAATATTGTCGCGAATACTACCGCTAAACAGCACCACTTCCTGCAACGCCATGCCGATGGAATGGCGCAAGGTGGCTTCGCTCAAGTTTTTAATATCAACGCCATCGAGCGTGATGCGCCCTTGTGTGACATCATAAAAGCGCGGAATTAGTTGCACCAGGCTCGACTTACCCGAACCGGTCGCGCCCAGAATCGCCACCGTCTGCCCCGGCAAGGCTTCAAACGAAATGTTCTTCAGCACCGGGTCGCTCTCACTGCCCTCGTAGCTGAAAGTCACGTTTTCAAAACGGACGTGCCCTTTCACCGCCGCTAAGTCGGTGCCGCCCTGGTTAATAATGGCCGGTTGCGTCTCCAACACCTCACTCACCCGTCGTGCCGAGGCTTCACCGCGCGCCACCTGGGTGATGACCATCGAAAGCATCATCAGCGCCATCAGCGTTTGCAGCAGATAATTATTGAACGCGATGAGCTGCCCCACCTGCATATCGCCGTGCTGGATATTGACACCGCCCAGCCACACCGCGCCCACGATTCCGGCATTAAGCGCCAGCATCACCAGCGGCATGGTCACGGCGGTGGTGCGCACGGCGGCAATGTTTTGCTGCATCAGCGCATCGTTGGCGCTGCCAAACCGTTGGCTTTCATAGGGGCCGCGCACAAAAGCTTTCACCACGCGCACACCGGCCAGGTTCTCTTGCAGCACGGTGTTGAGGCTATCGAGCCGCTCTTGCACCTTGATGAAAAGCGGATAAGAGCGGCGAATGACAATCGCCACCACAACCACCACAAAGGGAATAAGCGCAAAGAATAACAATGCCAACCGCGGGCTGGTGATGACCGCCATCGTCAAACCGCCAATCAGCAAGAGCGGCGCGCGCACAATAGCGCGCAGCAACAGCATGACCAGTTCCATGATCTGCGTTACGTCGTTGGTCAGCCGGGTGATGAGGCCACCGGTTTCGAGCTCATCGAGGTTGCTAAAAGAAAGCGACTGCACGTGGCGAAACATCGCCTCGCGCACATCGGAGCCAAACCCCTGCGCCGCCATCACCGCGAAAATGCCGCAACCGCCTCCGGTCGCCACACCGGCCATCGCCAGCACCACCATCCAGATGCCGCTGTGCAACACGATATTCATATCGTTGTTGGCAATACCCTGATCGACAATCGTCTGCACCAGGCGCGGCAACATGAGGTCGCCCGCCACTTCAAAGACCATGCACAGCGGTGCCAGCAGGGCCCACCAGCGATAGGGTTTGAAATAGGGGAATAATACTTGGAGAGAATGCATAAGCCTACTTCTTTTATGGACCGTTAGCAGGATGCCGGCAGTCCATAGGGTCTTCTACTTGCCCGGCTCCACAGCGATGCGACGCACTTCGTTGCGGCATTGTTCGATGGTAGTGCGGATGCGCCGCACAGTTTCGATATTCTCGCTTGCTGCCGCCTCACGTGCCAGACGCCGCACGGTTTGTTCCAGGTAGAGCATCTCTTCCTTGAGAAACCCCAATTCGCTGTGCAGCACCGGCGAAAACTCGCACTGTTGGAAACGCATCCAAAACGCCTCCACTTCTTCCGCGCGTTCTTCCAACTGGGCGCGACCGCTTTCGGTTAGTTCATACATACGCCGGTCGGCCTGCTGGCGGGCGCTGATGAACCCCAGCTCTTCCAGATACTGCAAAGTGGGATAAATCGTGCCAGGGCTGGGCGAATAGTCGCCGCCCGAACGCTCTTCCAGAACTTTGATGATTTCGTAGCCGTGCTTGGCTCCATCGCGGAGCGCATCGAGCAGCACCGTGCGGACCTCGCCCCGCCTTGCCCTGCCGCCCCGTCCTTCGGGGCCACCACCACGCTCGTGCCCCATGCCATGATGCCGGGGACCATGCTTGGGCCGGTGGTCTTCATCGGGATGTTGATGTTTTCTCATTTACTTACCTCGTTACATAACAATAATATAACGATATATCGTTATGTTATTAAGATACACAACGAAGTTTTATTTGTCAATGCAAATAAAGAAAAGGTGATAGGTTCGGGGTGTTGGGTAATAGAGCGTAAGTAGAAAGCCCGGTATGCTAAATTTAAACGGATGTCTTTATGCCAGAAAATTCCTCTCGCTTCAAAATCATCGAACGATATAGAATAACCCGCAAAGCGCCGGGCACAATTCGCTTGTGGAGCTTACAACCTCTGGCGATATGGCAGGAACTTCAACACAGCGAAAAGCTATGGGTGAAACCAGAATCTACGGATAAGGATTTCCAGAGCGCCTATCGCTGGATGACGCAACAGATGCAAGAGCGCATCACGGGCTATCAGGGCCATTACCCATGGTGGGCCTATCCTTTTCAAAAACCAGATCTTCGCTGTTGGAATGGCCATTTTTTCGGAGATAAAGGTGTGCGTCTCGAATTGCAACTCGCGTCGGAAAAAGTTCTCATTTCCGACTACGAAACCTGGCACTGTGTTTTGAATTCCTGCGCTCTTCCTCTCTCACCAAACGATGAGGCCGAGGAAGAAATTTCTCCCCCGCCAGGTATGCATTTGCTTGATTGTCCCTTCCCTACCCCCGCGCAACGCAAAGCTATCGAAAGCTGGGCGCGGATTTTCGATCTTGGATCATTGTCTGCCAACGGCTGGGCGGCCAATAGTCTTCAGGCGTGTTTTGAGGAGCTGAATTTAAAAGATGTCATCACGGTAGAGATACTCGATATCAGGTAGCCCGCATCACCGCCGCCTCAATCTCATAGATACCCCTGCCGCCTTCATGCGTTGAATCCAGCGAAACCAATTCCCCCGTCGGGTTCCAGCGCGGGTGCAGGTCGCAACGAATTTCAACATCGCTTGGGGCGCAAAACAGTTTGCCGGGACAGAATTTTTGCCGGGTTTCCAAGTCGTAGAGATAGAGATGGCGATACTGCTGCTCGTCGGGATAGCTATCATAGAGCACATAGCGTCTATCGGACGAGTAACTACAATGGCCATCGTCAGTGAAGAAATCAGCATCGAGAACTTTCTCTGCGCCGGTGTGCAGGTTCCACTCGTAAAGCCGCACGCCCTGCCGACCGGCAACGTAGATGAGTAGCTCAGCGTCGTTCTTCCAGAAATAATGTGAAGCCACCGTATAGCCCTGGGTTACGGCTTTGCAATCGCTGCCATCGGTATTGGCTGTCAGCACCACCGTGCGCGCGGGAAAAGGCTGCCCCGGCTCGGGGAAGTAGCGCACCAACGCCACGAAGCGCGTCCCTGAAGGGTTGAAGGTAAGATGATTCACCAGCAGCTTACGGTTGGAAACAGGCAGCCAATGGCTGGTCAGTTCTCCTATTTGTTCTAACGAGAGAATCAACTTAACCGAACCATCCTGAAAATCTTGCAGGTAAATGCCGTCTTCGGCTGGCTGGAGCTGGTTTTGCCACGGGTCAGTAGTACCGGCATAGCCGTAACCGGGGCGAAAGTCATACATGCGGCTGAAATTGATGCTCAGCGCATAGCGTCCCTGGCGGTCAACATTGGCAATCGGCATCGGATACAGGCGCTTTTTACCGCTATGAATCTCGAGAATGCAACTGCGATACGCGCCTTCTTCGCACACGTTGAAGATGATCTCACGAGACGGCTCGCCGGGAAACCATTGCAGCATCGCCCCTTGCTGGAAGTTCCACGCGGTGGTGGTAGCCAGCGGAGTGAACCCGGTTTTGCCGCGTTCCAGGATGCCGATTTGCGCCACGTCATCCGCAGCCGGACGACGCTCCCAGAATCCGACGCGATGGGCCAGATGCAGTGTGCTGTCACTATTGTAAGCGGGCACGTCGTAATAGCCGAAGAAGTAGTGCGCGCCTGCCTCTGTGGGAGACAGGCGACGTAGAGCCGGTATCATTCCTTCACCAAAACCACCGCTCCGCTGGCCTGGGGTTCCAGCCGAACATCCAGCACGCCATTTGCCAGTTGCGACGTCATACCACGCACTTTCTCATCAGACAGCTTCCAGCCTTGGGGAATGTGCAGTTGCAAGTGTTCGGGCTTGTTCGTCGTGGCGGCGTTCACCGCCACGACATAGAGCTTGTCACCATCCTGCCAGGCCTGGTGCTGTGCGGTGGAAGCCTTCACTCGTTTCAAATCGACTTTATGGTCTTTCAGGACGATGTCCGTGAAGGCGCTGATTTCGCGCGCCGTCTCCCTTATATCCGGCCAGCGCTTATCGAAAGACTCCTGACTCGTATTGTACTGGGCGTTGTAATACCCAAACCAGTGGTAGGCAAAATACATGATGCCTTTGGAACCGTTGATAAGCGCCTGATAAGAGACGTTGCGCATTTCATCGAGGCTGGGAGTGTGCGACTTGATACCGCTGTTATTGGCAAACCCCTGATCGTGCATCTGCAAGGTTTGCCAGATGGTTTTTCCTCTTTTCTCCCGCACGATCCATGAGGTGTCGCGCATCACCCTGTCCAGCGGCATGGCGCCTATGGGGTAAGGGTCGTTGCCCAATATATCGGTGCTGGAAATGTAATCGGAGGGAATTTGCTTGGGAGTAATCACGGAGAACACAGGATGGTTCTGGTCAAGCTGTTTGGCCTGGCGATACGCGGCTTCGAGCTTGGGGACCCACGCCGCCGACATTTCATCGTTGGTATACCAGGCCAGAAGAGCGGGATGGTTTTTCAGCTTCTGCACATAACCGGCTGCGTCTTGCAGGCCAGTCAGTCCGTTGCGGGGATAGCGGTTCGCCCCGCTCCCACCGGCACCGTCGTGCATATCTTTGAGCGAATAGATCACCTGCATGTTGTGCTTGCGGGCATTGTCCATAAAGCGCACGGCACCGCTGTAATCGTCGCCGGTGTAGGCACGGCGCGCGCCGTAAGTGTAGGAGAGCACGGTGTTGAAACCGGCTTCGGACATACGCTCCAAGTCGGCTTCGGCGTTGTATTTTTCACCGGCACCGGTAAACAGCCCCAGTGGAAAAAATCTTTTCCCTTCACGTACTGCAAAACCGGCAGAGTCGATATGCACGCGCGGCATTTCAGGCACGACTTCAATATCGTAGCTATCTTGCCGGGCCGTCTTGCCGTCGAGCGACTTGAAGTTGACTTCCCATTGGTACCGTCCCAACTCCAACGGGGTATCCGGCTGCCATGCAATCTCCCGGGCATATTTCCCCACGCCGACAGCGAACTGCTCGCGAGCCAACACGTTTCCCCCGGCACGGCGCAAAACGGTTTCGATGCGGCCGCCTCTGGCTTCGGCAGGGATTTCACCTGCAACACTCATTTGCCATATTTCTTTGTTGGTTGGAGTCGTCAGTCCACGGTAGTTGGGATAGGAAATATAAGATTCGTATAAAGCCGGTTGCTCAACACGGGCAAACAGTTCATCGAACCAGATGGTGCCGGTGCTGCCACGCAAGAAATAGAGTCCCACGTTGATGCGATCGGCATTTTCGGGGATGATAAAGGCACTACTGACATAGGTCCAATCGAAATCTTTACCCTGGCGCGAGGCAGTAATTTTGGGATACGAACCGCTCAGCCACTTGTTGCCTTGATAGGCTTCAAGGAACATCGAAGCACCGTTACGCCCTTTGATGCCTTCGCCTTTCACCCAACCCCCGAAATGCACTTTCTGGCCGGGCTTTACCACGATGCGTTGAGTGACGGTTTTATAAACCCCGGAGTCGGTATTGATGAATTGCAGACTGTGCTGCTCTGCGCCGACAGTGCCCTGCTTGCTCGTTGCCACGCCACCTCCAGCGATTTCCGGGATATTCCAATATCGCAGCCCCTCCTGAAAACTTTCGTTTTTTAGTAAGTTAGGCCCCAGGTTCGCTGCAATATCCTCATCCGCTGCGACGCTACAAGCAGCATACAAACATAATGCGATACATAAAAACAGACTTTTGAACTTTCGATTCAACACTTCTCTCCCTCTGCAATAATTCTTGGGTTAAAACATCGGAGTGGCGACTAAATCGCCCGAGACACCGCAGTGATCCGCTCCGATGACGTCGCCCACATCTTTCAACCCATAGGCCGAAGCACAAATGGCCGATTGCTTGTGCCATTTGACATGGCCATCGACATACACCAGGTTGGCCCCATCAAAATGCAGTGAGTTATAACTGGCATTTTGTATCCAACGGCGATATTTGTTGCCGGTGCGCGGAGGCCAGGCGTAAGACAGGCGAGTCCGCAGCGAAAGCTCGTGCGCGAAGATGATCTCGGCCGTCTTTTCAATCGCCGCCAGGGAAAGCGGGCCGGTAGCTGAGCCACTCCAACGCACTACGACGCCATTCGCACCATAGCTACTATCGCCACTGGCGCGCGGCGCATTGGAGGTGTCAGTGCTCTCGGGTGCAGAAGGACACTTGAACAAATCCCAGCTCTTCACATAGGGATACACCTGCGCGTGCCAGTTGGGAATAGTGCTGGTCACGTAGTTGCTGGTGGTCGAGGAAGGGTCGCCAGCGGAAGTCGATCCATAAAACGGCAAGCGCTCGTCGTAATCCTGCGTATACTGCATGAGAGCCAGCCCAATCTGCTTCATGTTGCTCATGCAACTCGCACGGCGCGCATTCTCCCTGGCACGGGCAAAGACCGGGAAAAGTATCGCAGCCAGCAATGCTATGATCGCGATTACGACTAATAGTTCTATCAAGGTAAAGCCTTTGCGTTTCATTTGTTTATTCGCACTCCGATGATTTCTTCGCAACTCCGCACTCTTATTATGCCACCCTGCCATTCGGCTCAAACCGGTTCCGTCGATAAATAACCCCAATTTCATTAGGAAATTCAACCATCCGTTAGGATAACCGAACTTACTCCTTTCCTTGGGATTGTTGTCGATAGGCAAGAGGGGTTTTGCCATATCGCTTTTCAAACGCTGCAATAAACGTTGAGGCATGGCTGTAACCGCAATAGAAACTGATTTGGCGCACGTTAAAGGTGGATTGTTCCAGTAACTGACAGGCCATTTCGAGCCGTTTATTGACAATGGTTTGACGCACTGAGTTCTGTAAATGCTCACGAAAAAGGCGCCCCAGGTGCGTCACGGAAATGCGGGCGTGGCTGGCCACATCAGTCACCGTCAGTTCGGGAACACCCAATCTATCGTTAATATATTGCAATGCCCGCTGAACGACCAGTGCGGTATCTTCATCAGAAATGGAAGACGCCTCCGTTTCGGCCAGGGCCTCCCCCTCCCCTCGCGTCTGCAAACCACGTATTGTATCGAGCAAAAGTAATTGCAGCAAATGAGAGACGATCTGCTGGTGGTCGCCCCGCCTGTCTTCCAGTTCTTGCGTGATACGCCGTGCTTGCGGTAAGAGATGGGCGCTGGGAGCAAAGGCATAAGGATGCGTCCAGTGGCTTCCATTCGCCATACTACAAAAATGGCAGTTGGCACCGGAATGAGTCACATGCATCCAGAAAATACGGCAGTGGGCTTTTTCCGGCTCAGGCCTCTCCCAGTGCAAGCCGCTCATGGTGATCGGCACACCGGGCGGCAACCAGAAGAGAGTTCCCTGCGGCAGAGACACAATCCAACGCGCCGGTTTGAGGCGATGTGTACGGCACATCTCCCGCGTCACTCCGATCACCAAATCCGCCTCACCCTCCATCACACACCCCCAGTAAGGAATATTGAACGCGTTGAGATTAGCTTCACGCCAATGTTGTGCGCGCACATCGCCGCCGATACCGTGCGCAGCCGGAAGTGCGGGCGCTGCCACCTCCCGCACCACGATATTCGGATTTCCATAGGACACCACCGCCGGAGGCGTTTGCAACATGACGATCGGGGCACCATTTCTTACCAGGGGAAGGAGTTGGGTGCGAATCGTTTCCAGCATTTGGCGGGCGGGAAATTTAATGTTCTTTTTCATAACGCATTTTCAGACCCCAGTAATTTTAATTTACTACGGCCAGCCAGGATTCACGCCGCTCCATCACTCACAGAAAAGGGAGAAACAAGCTATAGGCTCGTTCCTCCCTTTGAATTACTTCGTTACTACTGCGGCGGCGGAGCCGGGGGCAGATAGTCGGGCGGTAGGTTTTCAATCGGCACCGGTGCAGGCAATGAAGCCGGCGGGGCCGGAGTGTTTACCGGGGGAGCCGGAGTCATCTGCGGCGGAGGCGGAACCGGCCGGGGACGGGCCGGGGGCACTTCAACCGGCGGCGGGGCCACGACAGTGCTGTCGGTATTGGGGAAGTAGGGCGGAAGTTCGCCGGGCAGCGGAGGCAACACCGGCGGCAATTCGGGAGTGCGGCGTGGCGGGCGCGGCACGTTGCTGCCTACAGCCACTTCGCCTTGCTGCGTGAAGCCCAGCATAGTCTGCGCGGCGTAGGAAAAATCGCTGCCGGGCAGGAACGAACCACCGTGGTTCCACCAGTCGAAAACGTTGTTTTCCTTGGCCCACTGCAGGTTTTCGCCTTCGTCGTTATGCAAAATCCAGCCGAAGCGCACGGAACTGCCTGCTTCTTGCGCCGTGGCGCGCATCGTGCCAGGGTTGAAGTCGGTAATTTCGTTGAGCGGAATCGAAGCCTCGTAGAAAGTCTCGCCGGTGCGTTCATTACGGCGAATTTCAGCGTGTCCTCCGGGAACGGCTCCGCCCCAGCGCACGTGGTCGGACAGGGTACCGAACGGAATCTGCGGACTCCACAAGCGCAGCACGCGGGCATCGATGGTGCCGTCGGCGCGGGTATGGAACGGACTCAGCAAGAAGCCATAATCGGTATCCCGGAACGGGTCGCTGCCCGGTTGCATCCACTGCGCGTCGCGCAAGCCAAAACCAATCTGGATGGCGTCGGTGCCCTCCCAGAAATCGTAGAGGCGACCGTTGTCTTCGCGCGCCTTGAGACGCGGCTCGCGCACTTTGGCCGCAATGTAGAGGCGGGTGGTATCCCACTTCAAGGCCAATTGCGAACGCACCGTTTTGGAATCGAGGTTCAACCACTGCGCACGGCTCCAGTCGTCCAGTGAGCCATCAACAGTGATGGTTTCCTGCGGCTGCACGTTGAGCGCGGTGACGACCTGGGCGTTTTGCGACCACTTCCAGGTGCTGCGTTCGCTCTTATCACCGTTTTTCAGCACGCCGGTGGCGTCGATGCGCACGGGATATTTATCGTTGGGCTTTACCTGAGCCACCGGGAAATCGTAGATGCGCGATTCGCCTTCTTTCAACTCGAACTCGCGGCTGGAAACTTCCAACTGCCAGGAAGGCGGCGGGTTGAGCTTAAGGGTACCGGTGACGCTGCCCACGCCGGTGTTGTGCAGGCGCACTCGCAAAGCCAATTTGGACGAAGGCGTGAACTTATTGTCCTTGGGCTTCATTTCGCCCTCGAACTCGATTGGCTGTTCGATGGGCAACACCTGGGCCGCCAGCGGCTCGATGCCGGAGACGAAACCTTCACGCAGGCCGCGCGCCAATGCTTCGGGCGAGGCGTTGCTGGTCACGAACACCGGCTGGCTCGAAAGCGGCAGCGAAAAGATACGGCGCTCGCCAGCCAGGGCCACGTTGCCAAAGACATCGAGCACCTGGGCATCGGGCAGCCAGGCTTCCAGCTTGCCCTTCGATTCGCGGCCGTTCTGGCCCGGAGCCGTCCACAGCACGGCAACCGAACCGGCATTTTGCTGTTTGCTGAACACCGCGCCCATGATGACGGGCGAAGGCGGGAACAGCTCTTCATGGAATTCGGCGTTGCCCAACTGGGTATTGAGGGCAGCGAAGGCCGCGCCGCGTGCCAGGCTTTCGCGGTCGGTCTGGTCGTCGGTAAACAGCCTGGTGCTGGCACCTTGCGCGCCGGTGATGAGGGCCAGCACGGTTTGGGTCATCATACCCTGGGCCGATTCCAACGCACGTGCCTTGCTGGTGTTATCGGGCTGGGTAACGCCGCGCACATGGAAGGTATCCAGGCCGTTTTCGGTTGCCCGCTTGCTTGCAGCCAGCAAACTGCGACGGAGCGCCGCCGGATGCACACCGGCATCGAGCGGGCGCAAGTTATAGATCAGGCCATCGGGCGGGGAAAGGCGCTTCCAATCGCCCGCCGGGCGCGAGGTAGTGAAAACGCTGCGCGCCGGGGTCATGTTGTGGGCGGCCCGTGAGAGTTCGGAAAGCGTATCGGCAGTGGCACGGCCCGTTATTTCCCAGGTGCGGATGGAAGGAGTCTGCGAGATCAAACGAATTGCAGCTTGCAACCATTCTTCATCGTCACGGTTGCGGCCTGTGCCTTCGCCGCGCGGCGCGGTCAATACACCCACCGTGGCCAGGCCACGGCGTTCGCGAGCCTCCAACACCGTGCTGCGGGTTATTGTCGCCTGGGCTTCATCCACGCCCTCGCCCACCGGAATTTCGGTGCGCAGGGCGCGGGCGCCCAGGCGGGCGAGAATATCCATTTCAGGCTCGCCCACTTCCAGCGGCGCGTCTAACAACAAGAACGGACGCTCGTCTTTTTGCGGGGCCGCGATTACGGCAAAGGGAAACTCGCTCTCGGCTTTGAGGTCGGCTCCCTTGCGACGGGCAAACGCCGTGGCTTCGAGGGAGAACGCGCCCCGGCTGGGGGCGGTAAACAGTTCGCGGCGGCTCACAAAGCCCCCCGCCGGAATCGGCTGTTTCTGTTCGCCCGCACGCACCACCTTGCCGGTGACATCGCGCACGCGCCAGTCGATGGTCACGTTTTGCACTTCGTCGGTCTGGTTGAAGGCGTGAATCGAAAACAGCATCGAGCGGCGGAGCGCCACGGTTTCGCTATCGAGGAAGATACCGGTGGGTTCTTCGCATTCGATCTTCACCCGCAGCCCGCCCGTATCTTGCGCAAAGCCTTGCGCCGTAAGGAGCGGAGTGAGAAACAACGACAACAGCACGACCAGCCATAAACGAGTTTTTTTCATCATAAGCATTCCCGACTTCGAAGTTTAGTCGGATGAGGTGGCCGCCGTCAGACGGGCGGCGATTTCCTCCTCCGGCAATTGGGTGACGGCCACGGTTTTATCGCGCGATTTATGGCCGTGGGCAAGGGACAACGTGCTTTTGGCGACGTGCAATGCCTTCGACAGCACCGCAATCACGGCGTCGTTGGCAGCGCTATCGACCGGCGGCGCACTGACAGAGAGCAACAACACTCCGTTGCGCACGCCATCGATTTTATTGGCGCGCGCGCGTGGCTTGACACGGATGGGGATCAACACTCCGTTTTTGCTTTGAGTTAGCTTCATACTTGCACGGAGGACACGGAAGAACTAAACGTCTTCCATAGACACACAACGACCTGTTGACGTTGCAAATGGAAGGATGTTTAACAGGAAACGATAACGTCCTCGGGCGTGCCGCCGCACGCCCCTACATATGTTCTTATTATCACGCATTAGACATTGCGCCAGGTTTGCCACATTTCGATGCTCCGGGCGCATTGCCATGCGCCCCTACATCTTTTTTCTCTGTGTCCTCCGTGTCCTCTGTGGTGAATTAATCAACCACTCAGTTCACGCGAACGATTCGCCGAGGCTTCTACGGCATCATACACCGCAGCACGGAAGGCACGGTTTTCGAGTGCATGCAACGCCGCGATGGTGGTGCCACCGGGTGAGGTGACGTTATCTTTCAACTCACCGGGATGCATGCCGGTTTCAAGCACCATCTGCGCACCGCCCAGCACGGTTTGCGCGGCCAGGCGGGTGCTGACATCGCGCGGCAGGCCCATTTTCACACCGGCATCGGAAAGCGCTTCGATAAACAGATAGACATAAGCCGGGCCAGAACCGGAAAGGCCGGTGACGGCATCCATCAGCTTCTCTTGCGTATCGACCGAAAGCCCCACCGCCCCGAAAATGCGGTGGCCCAGCGCGCGGTGCTCTTCATTGGCATGAGCGCCCAGGCAAATCGCCGAAGCGCCCTGCCCCACTAAAGCGGGGGTGTTGGGCATCACGCGCACCACCGGCACCGGCTGGCTAAAGTGCGATTCCAACTGCGCCGTGGAAACTCCGGCGGCAATGGAGATGAGGGTTTGCTGCGGGGTGAGAATATCGCGTAGCGGTTCCAGAGCCGCACCGATGACTTGCGGCTTCACAGCTAAAAGCAGCGCCTGGGCATCGCGCGCCACTTCTTCGAGGCTTTGCCCTGCGACAACGCCAAACTCCTGCGCCACAGCCTGGGTGCGCTCGGCGCTGGCATCAAAAACCGTCAATTGCGCCGGTTCATAAACGCCGGCGGCTAATAAACCACGGAGCAACGCACCGCCCATGGCACCGGCACCGATAAAAGCGAGTTGAGACATAGATAAAAGAAAAGGGCGGCGGAGGTGCGGCTAAAGCACCGCTCCATCCGCCGCCCCCACCGGTTTAGCTAAATAAAAAGATTAACGATCCCAGCTACGGGCGCCACCGGCATTGCCACCCTGCGCGGGAGGAGCCGGGGTGCCGGAGTTGGCCGGTTTACCGCCGCCGATCAGCACGTGGGCTTTGCCGCCGCTGCCATAGACGGAGTTGGCGGGCAATGTGGAGGTGCGCGAAGCAGCACCCTGCAACGAGGTGGTGGTGCTGGGCGCAGTCGAGGTGCTGGCCGGGGTTTGGCGAACCGACGTGGTGGAAGCCACCGCAACCGGAGCCGGTGAGCTAACCACGGAAACCGGAGCCGGAGCACTGGCCTGCGCAACGGGAGCCGGAGTGGCCACGCGCGCCGCTGCCGGGGCGCTGTAGTTGGCCGTCGCATAACCCGAAGGCGTGGTGGTCGCCTGCGGAGCCGTCTGTGTGCGCACCGGAGCGACCGTGGGGCTCATCCCTGCGGTGACAGCCGAAGGCACCGGACCGCGTTGGGTGTGGGCGGCAATCGGCGACTGGGCCGGGTGGTGTTGCACCTGCTGCTGGACTTGCTGCTGAGGTGGAGCGACCGGAGTCCTTTGTCCACCGGTACCGTTGATGTTCTTGAAGAAGAAATCGCGGTTCTCGCCGTAATCAAGCTCGTCGCTGGCGATTTCATATTCGGTCGGCGTGAACAGGAAGATGGCATCGCCCAGCTTCATGGCATGGCCCTGGCCTTCGAGGCCGTAGCAAACACCGCTCATGAAATCGATGATACGCACCGCCGCCGGGTTATCGACGGTCTCCAGGTTCATGACCACCGCCGAACCGCTCTTCAGATAGTCGGCAGCAATGGCGGCCTCATCCAGGTTCTTGGGACGAAGCGTGTAGATATTCTTCTCTCGCGCACGCAAGGGAATCGGCACGGTGCGCAGGTTGCGCGAACGCGGCGCATGGCTGTCGCCGCCACCGTAGCTGGGGCTGCTGTATTTATCGGACGAATATTTGCTCGGAGGAGCGCTATATCTCGGAGTCGATGAAGAAGTGGTTTGGCGCTCGTCGGCTTCATCCAGCAGATCGTCGTCGTAATCGTCCTCGTCGCCGCTCTGCCACATGTTTTTTAAGCCGCGTGCCGCGTTGGCCAGCATGTTCATGAAAACTGCCTCCTGTTTCTGGTTTTACTGTAGTGAAGTAGTGTATTGTTGCTGTATTAAAAGCGTATCCAGCCAGCCCTGTATAACAGAGAAAGACAGGATTTATATATTTTACTTGCTTTAACTGGCTTTGTGCGGGAATTTTTTAGCGCAAAGTGAGATTAAATCGGCCTCTACTTAGGCAAACGCTTGCCAAAAATTTCTGAACCGATACGCACCATCGTCGCGCCTTCTTCGACGGCCACTTCAAAGTCGTGCGACATCCCCATCGAAAGATGCCACCTCTCTCCACCCGCCAGGCTATCGCGCAGTTGGCGCAATTCGCGAAAATAGCCGCGAACTTCCTCCACATCTTCACAAAACGGCGGCAGCGACATCAGCCCACAAACCTTTATATGGTCTCGATTGCGACAATGCGCCAGCAACGTTTCGAGTTCACCGACATCACAGCCCGATTTCGTCTCTTCATCGCCCAATTTCACCTGCAAGAGAACCTGCTGCACTTTCCCCTGCGCCCGCGCCGCTTTATCGAGCGCATCGGCCAATGAGATGCGGTCTACACTGTGGACGTAATCGAAATGCGCCACCACTTCTCGCGCCTTGTTCGACTGCAAAGCGCCAATAAGATGCCATTGCACTTCCGGGAATTTCGGCCGGAGCGCCGTCACTTTCGCCACGCCTTCCTGCACGTAGTTTTCCCCGCTATGGCGCAACCCGGCGCCGAGGTATGCTTGCAGTTTTTCGACCGGCACGGTCTTGCTGGCACCGACGAGAATCACCTCTTCCGGCTTACGCCCTACCCGCCAGGCAGCTGCGACAATACGCTCTTCAACCGAACGAAGGCAGGCTTTTTCAAGGGAGTTTTCCCCAGTATTCACATCGTTTTCCCCTGGCATAATCGGAATTTAATATTAACAGAGGGAGAAGAACTCCAAAAATTTTCTTACGAATGTTTAAACTCTCATCCAATTGGGTATAATGAACGTATCTTTCCTAGGAAAGTTAGTTGACTATGATTTGAAGTCGAACTCGACTAATCAGAGTAGTCTCTGTATATCAAGACGAGAAATCACGCTGTCCATAGCACCACTTGCCTAGGCAAGCTAGTTTCCGAATACATTAGTCTTTCCGTTACTCGAGATAACGATGGCGACCGAATCCAAAACCCCGAAACACGTTCGCATTGCCCAGGAACTCAAAAATATCATCTTAGGTAGGGAACTCAAGACACACGATCGTCTGCCTTCGTTTGCAGAGATGAAAGAACGCTATGGCGCGGCTAAACAAACATGCGAACGAGTGTTTGCCCTCCTGGAGCAAGATGGGTTAATTTATCGCCAACAGGGTAAAGGCATATTTGTCGCTTCTTCCCAGATCAAACGACAAACCGGTTATATCGGTTATATCGACCTTTGGCCGGGAACTTCTAACCGCTCCTCTTACATGATCGAGCTTCAAAATGGTATGCGCAATGCAGCTATTAGCGCCGGAAAAAACTTAATCCTGATCGACTCGCCCTCTGATTTCACAGGTTGGAATGACCTCGAAGGAGTATTAGTTTGCGAAATGGGCCATCTCAACCACAGAGAGTTGTCGGCCCGCATACCGATAGGATTACCGGTTATTAACATTCTCTACAATGATCCAGTTTTCCCCAGCGTCAAGGCTGACGATGCCACGGGGATACGCTTATTGACCGAACATCTCATTAATCTGGGGCACAGACGCATCGGCTATATGGGAATACTCGATCACTTGCTCATTCTCGAACGTTACCAAGCGTTCCGTGAAACCTTGCTGCGCCACGGTATCGAGCCATTACCAAACGATAAAGTCCTGCATCCAAGTAGCCCCACAAGAAGATATGGGGAAGATGGTTATAAAATCATGAAGAACTATCTGCAGCAAAACAGTAGTCTTCCAGCATTCTCGTCCTTGCTGGCACAAAACGACCAGATGGCCCACGGCGCGATTAAGGCCTTACAAGAAGCTGGAATAAAGGTGCCACAGGATATCAGCATCGTCGGCTTCGACGGTGTGCCTGACATCATGATGAGCCCAGGCAACGAGTCCTACTGGCAACCGCTCACACTCACAACCGCTAGAGTTCCGCTCTACGACATCGCCTGCGCAGCCATGGGCTTTCTCACCAATGCCCTGGGGACAATGCCAGCTGTGGGTTACCCCTTCACCCTACGAGTGGAACTGATCGAAGGAGAATCTACAGGCCCCTGCCCGGCCATGCCCCGTGGTTGAGGCTCCACCTGAGTTGAGGCCCAATTGGTTTATCGACACAACTTTTTTAGAGAACAAAGATGAAAATATTCACGAACTGCCACTCTCAAAAAATGTCTTTACATCGAGAGAGTTCCTAGTCGTTTTATATTCGTCCTCGTATCCGCCTTAGCCAACAGAAGAAGGAACTCTTTAATAATGAATTCTCAAAAGCCGTATCTCGTGAAGAACCAAACCGAATTATTCCTGGACTATTTCCTCATCAAGGAAATGACTGATGTCCAATTACAGCTCCATGCGCCACGCCGCGAAGAGATTGTCTGGCAAAATGAAAAGCCGTGGGAAAGCATGACCAGCACCTATTTCACCATCCTACACGACGGTGAAAAGATTCGGCTGTATTATCGTGGCTACCGCGACGACATCGGCTGCCTGGCCCACAGCGAGGACGGCATCCATTTCGAGCGCCCCACGTTAGGGCTTTACGAATTCGAAGGCAGCACGCAAAACAACATCGTCTATCAGGGTGGAGAGGCCCATAACTTCGCGCCGTTTTTGGACAGCAACCCTCATACTCCGGCAGCCGAAAAATTCAAAAGCATTTGTGGCTACCCGGTTTTGCACACTCTGGCTTCGCCGGATGGCGTTCAATGGAAGCGGCTACGCGAGGAGCCGGTTATTACCCAGGGTGCATTCGACTCGCAAAATGTCACTTTCTACGACGAGGTTGCCAAACTCTACCGCTGCTATTCTCGCGTATGGACTCAGCCCGACGGCACCATCGCCACACCGGGTGGCGAACCCGTCGGAGTGGGAGTCCGGGCCATCCAGCACTGCACATCACCCAACTGCCTCGCCTGGACCCAGCCTCAGCCCCTTTCTTACAGCCCCGGCGCACCGATTGAAAACTTCTACACCAACGCCGCCTGCCCGGTGCCCGGCGCCCCCCACATCCTGGTGGCTTTCCCAATGCGTTTTTTCGAAAAGCGCAAGAAGGTTGAAGAGCATTTCGAGCCGGGCATTTCGGATACCGTGTTCATGAGCAGCCGCGACGGACAGTTCTGGAACCGAGACTTTAGTCAGGCGTGGGTGCGCCCGGGCCTTGATAGAAGAAACTGGACCGACCGCAGCAACATGACAGCCTCAGGGCTGATTCAGACCTCGCCCGAGGAGTATTCCTGCTACATCACCGAGCACTACCGCTGGAACGACAACCGCTTGCGCCGCTACAGTATCCGCAAAGATGGCTTCGCCTCAATCCAGGCCAAGCGCCAGACCGGAACAGTGCTGACAAAACCGCTGCTGCTCGATGGCGAGACGTTATTCCTCAACTACAGCACATCGGCTGCCGGTTTCGTGCAGGTCGAGATTTGCGATGTGGCAGGCAAACCGATTGAACCGTTTACGCTCGCCCATATGCCTCTACTCTACGGCGACGAAATACAACATCGGGTACAGTGGCAAGGAAGTCCATCACTCACAACATTAAAAGGTAAAGAAGTGCGTCTTAAATTCGTGATGTCGGATGCTGATATCTATTCATTCCGCGTCGGAATGTAAGAAACGAAGAACCGCGCACGTGAGCAAGTCGGGTGTTCCAAGCATTGTGCTGATCCCGGCAGCCATCGGTCCTGGCAAAAGGTCAAGGTCCACCCGGCTTGCTCACGCGCGCGGTTCTTCGTTTACGCGCTATGTGTAACCCGTTCTTCCTCGCCCAAATTCTCCGGCGGAGCTAAATCTTCCGGCGCTAATCCCGCCACCGTATCGGCAAACGACGGGCTTTCATACGCCTGCGGAATCGTCACCGCACAATGCTCGGTCGGCTCGAAGGCAAAAACGCGTGCCACGCTATCGCCCCAGGTGCCTTCGGGGATTAAACGCAAAGCATCGGTTTTCACATCCAGCGGCTGCCACACCAGGCGCATGTAGTTATCGTCTTCGCGGAGCACCGTCTGCCAGTTTCCGGCTTCATCGCGGGCTTCGATGCGGAACTGCTTCACCAGCGAACCGGGCACACGATTATTATCGCCCTGCGGGAACGAGCACGGCATCCGCTTGGTGTGCGCCAGGTTGCTATCGAACACCAGACGCACGCCTTTCACTTCCACCGGCTGGGGCCAGGAGAACTGGGCCGCTGTGCCAAGCTGTGCGTTCCAGGCATGATTTTCGTCTTCCAGATCGCGGTCGATGCCATCGAGCAAGGCCGCAACATCATCGCCATCACCGGTAAGCGTGGCGCTCGCCACTAACGCTGAAACCGGGCGGGTAAGCCCAGGCAGCCAGCAGTCGTAATCCATCAGCAGGTTTTGCAGCTCTTGCAACTTCTCGCCCTGGCTTAAGTCATGGGGGTTACTCTGATCGCGAGTACATAGCGCCGCCGCCGTCCCCACCGCCTGGCCCAGCAGAGCGCAGGTGCCCATTACACGCGTGCTGGAAAGCGCGGCGTGCGTCACCGAGATGTTACGACCGGCAAAGAGCAGGTTTTCGACGTTGCGCGAATAGAGGCTGCGATAGGGGATACCATAGGGCGAAGGCGCGGGATGGAAAATCGTCGGCGCACCGGGGTAGTAGATACCAGCCGGGTGATGATCGTCCATCGGCCAGCCGCCATAGGCCACGATATCTTCAAACTGGCCGCCCTCGCGCACGTCGTTTTGCGTCAGCACATGGTCACCGATAAAACGGCGGTTCTCACGCTTGCCGGGCAGGCTGCCGATCCATTCCAACGCCCAGTTCGCCGACTCTTCCTTTTCGGGCGCGTGGTTTTTGATGTAGTCCCACACGCCATAGACGATTTTCATCAGTTCGTCGCGAATGGCTTCGGCATCTTTAATGGTATCGTTCAAACCGCCCACTTCAATCCACCAGAAATTGCCGCCGCGCACGCCGCTCATGCGCTTGGGCAGGTCTTCGGGTTTGAGGAATTTGTAGGCCCAGCGCGGTGCCACAAAGCTCTGCGGTTCATCGGTGCGGCGCATCTGCAGGAGCAGCGAGTTGCCCATCGTCTTGGCATCGGCTTTCTCCGGCTCGATATCTTCATCGAACTCCTCGCGCGCTTCACGCCCACTGCGCCACTCGGCCGGAGTGAGCGCTGCCAGGATGCTGTCGCCCGAGCAGTCGATGAAAGTGCGGGCGTTCACCGTGCGCATGGTCTGCGAGGTCAGTTCCCAGGCCGTGATGCTGGCAATGCGGTCGCCGTCCATGCTGGCATCCAGACACGAGCAATTGAGAAACGTGGTGAGGTTAGGCTCGAAGTGCGTCTTGCCGTAGAGCACGCTATCCCAAATGGAATAGTTGAGCGACGAGTTGTGGTAGAGGTTTTCCAACTGAATCTCTTCCAGAATGCCGGTTTCCTTGTGGTGCTTGCCTTTGGCGCCGCAAATCCACATTCGCACTTCCGAAGAAGCGTTGCCGCCCAAAACGGGGCGGTCGTGAATTAAGGCGGTTTTAGCACCGCCGCGCGCGGCTGCGATGGCGGCGCACATGCCGGAGACGCCACCACCGATGACGCAGACATCGAATTCGTGGGTTTCGCGATTGAGAGAAGAAGTCATGGGAGGGAGGTTTGAGGTTTGAGGTTTGAATTGAAAGCGCTATGCGTCACAACAAACGAGTCAAAAGCCGTTGGGAATTGATATTATTATTTCGTCTGCTCCGGCGCAACCTTAATCACTCGATAAGAAATAGTCAAAATTTAAACAAATGACTTCCTCCAACAAGCCAGATGCCTATGAGCAAGCCAGAGATATTGCACAGAATTTGCGCGGTATCGGTCTGATGACGCAAGCGGAAGAGATCGAAACATGTATCAACACTGGAATAACCAGCACCGAAATACTGATGTGTTTGCGATTTCACTTGAAAGCTTTGCTTGCTGCAAAAAACATTACTTTGCCCCAAGCGCTCGCTACGGACGCTCGGAAACTACTTCGCGAGATCAGTAAAATTTTGTTTTTGTCAAATTTTGGCCTCGCTGCATAATAAGATTGAGGGCTCGATTTGCATTTATTCTTGAATTGCGGGCAACAAGTTCTTCCGATGAACCTCTCCGGAAAAGCTTCTCTTCAGCCACAAGCAAGATATGCCCTCGCCCAACAAGAGCTGGCTAAATTTGCCGACATCATTCGTATAACCCGCGAGCAAGACAGCGTCTTTTTTCTTTCGCTCCCCGAGTTATCGCAACAGGCATCGCCCTACCCATTCTTTTTGCTACCGCATGTCTGGTGCTGGGCTTGTGGTTGGTTTCAACTCTTATTCCGGCACTCTTCCCTGCCCTTCCCCTTATTGGCCTGTGTGCCGGGTTAATAATGTTGGTTATGAAGCTGAAGAATCCCGCGCCTACTCGCAAAATTGCGCAATGGAATGAAGGCACCGCAAAACTCTCGCTCTACACAATCGCCGCAGAGAACAAATTACGCATCACGCTTGCCGCCACAGAGATAGCTCACCTTGAGATATGGCACAGTTACCAGGGGGAAGACCAAGAAAGCAGCCTCTCTCTTATCTGTCTGCGGGAAGAACGCACCCTGCTCTTGAGTGAAACCGGAAATCGACCGATCATAGATTCTCTGGGAATCGCCTTCGGCTGTTTGTTAGAGAAAAAGGTTTTCAGGCGCAATGCGGATAAGACGATGGAATGGCTGCCGGATACGATGAAATAAATGCAACCGAACTACATTTACGATAAAGCCAAATATCATTTCGAGACAGTGGAGCAGCATGGCCTACATGAAGAACACGCCATGAACCACACTGTGTTCTTTTTGCGTTGGCTCATTGAAAATCGATTGGTGAGCGACTTTTTCGAAGAGGAAACCGCCGAAGTTCTGCTACAATTCAGGCAGAATCAATGCAGCATCCATCAAATTTATGAGATGTGGGACTGTTGCCTGGCTCCCGAGATGCTTTCAGACGAAGGCAACGCCTTTGCCATGCGGTATTTCGATTTTGAGAAGGGGCAGTCCCTGAACGACTATATAACCACGTTGCAACAAGAACTGCCCACGGAATTTCATATTGTTTACAATGAAGCGAATTACGAGCGGCTTAAACCTGTGATTGATAACCGCTATAAAGGTTGGTCTTCGACCACATCAGCGGCTGAAAACAAGTTATCTCCTACTGTCATCGCCAACTGGCTCTTACTTACAGGTTTAGCCGGTTTTGTCTTTGCCGGACTAAACTTCGGTACCATTGGGGCGGCGTGGCTAATTTTTATCATTTATTTCTGCACACTGTATTCCCTCATCGCAGTTCCATTGAGCTTGGTTCTCTATCTCGTAGCCGCTATCATGCGTTGGCGCAATAAATGATTTCGCGATTAGTTTCTACGCACCGCGCGTGAAAAACTTCAATCCGCGGCTTTACATCCCAAACCTCTCCCCCAAACTATTATAATTCCGCCATGCTGTCTCAATTGGATGCTTTAGCCGTCTTGGGTGTCGATGTTTACGTCGTTCGCGTTGAAGTGGACGTTTCCTCGAATTTCGCGGGGTTTTCAGTCGTTGGTTTGCCGGATGCGGCGATTCGCGAATCGAGCGAACGTGTGTGCTCGGCCATTAAAAACAGCGGTTTCACCTGGCCGTTGCGGCGTATTACGGTGAACCTCGCCCCCGCCGATACCAAGAAGCAAGGCCCGCTCTTCGACTTGCCCATCGCCCTGGGCGTGCTGATTGGCGATGCTCAAATCGCCAACAAGCATCTGGAAAACTTCGCCGTGGTCGGCGAGTTGGGGCTTGATGGCGAGGTGCGCGCCGTCAATGGCGTGCTGCCAATGGCCCTGGGCGTAAAGCAAGCCGGGAAAACTTCGTTTATGGTGCCGCGTGCCAACCTGGCGGAAGCCGCCGTGGTGGAGGTGTAAAGGGCGGCTTAAAACCAGTCCACTGTGGCGGAGTAAAATTAGGCCACTTTCCCGGCCTGCCTAACTCCCTGCTTTGAGGTCGTTAGATCTCTTTTGTGCTTCTTCATTTTTTAAGTCATCGGCAACCGTCACCTCCTCCTGGGGTTGTGCTTTTGATGTTTTCCGGTTTTTCCCGGCAGTAGCTTTGGCCTTGAGTTTGGCACTCTCCTGAAGCCGGTAGCTATCGCCGTTCATCTCCAGGATATGAACGTGATGGGTCAGCCGGTCCAGCAAAGCGCCGGTCAAACGCTCACTGCCCAGAATCTCGGTCCATTCGTTGAACGGCAGATTGCTTGTCACCAACGTCGATGCCCGCTCATACCGCTGGCTGAGGACTTCAAACAACAACTCCGCCCCGGTTTTGGACAGCGGCACGAAACCCAACTCATCCACGATCAGCAACTCCTGTTTGCCCAGTTGTTTCTGGTAGCGCAACAGGCGTTTCTCGTCCCTGGCCTCCATCAACTCATGCACCAACACTGCCGCCGTGGTGAAACGAACCGAATGCCCCTGCTGGCAAGCTGCCATTCCCAGGCTCAAGGCGATATGCGTTTTGCCCGTGCCCGAGTTGCCCAGAGCTAATACGTTCTCCTTGCGGGTAATATACTCACAGCGCGCCAACTCCAGCACCAGTGATTTGTTGAGCGAGGGGATGGCCAGGAAGTCAAAGCTGTCCAGGCTCTTGGTTACCGGAAAACGCGCCTGGCGGATCCGCCGTTGCGTGGCCCTGCATTCCCGGTCCAGCAACTCCATCTCGCATAAACGCAACAGGTAGCGCGGATGGTCCACGCTCTCTTGGGCGCATTGGAGCGCCACCCTGTCGTATTCACGCCCGAAGGTCGGCAAGCGCAGCAGTTTGAGATAGTGCTCGAGCAAGACCTGAGGCGCGGGAAGTGAAGGCACGGCCGAACTCTCGCTCCCGGTATTGGTTAACTCCGGCGGGGGAAGAAGAGAGGTTGTTTCCATTAGCGGCTTCCCTCCTTGTTCAACAGAGCCATGTAATCTGCGGTTGCCGTCGTCGCCACCGTGGTAACGGGCAGGTGCGGATAGAGCGACAGGTCCAGACGGGCTGGTCGGCCTTCAACACGGCACAGCACCAGGTGCTTGACGGCATCGAAGGAGATGGCTCCCAGATGCAGGGCGTCCCCGACCGCCCGGGTCACGACCTCACACTCGAAGCATTCCAGTAACCGCAACACCTGGATGTATTCCCGTTGGCCGCTATAACGGCTTTTGCGGTTGCCGTCCTTTGCCTGGCGTGATTCCAATAAACGGCGCAGGCGTTCGAACTCTGCAGGCAAGACCCAACCCTGGAGTGGTGCGGCCTGTCCCAGGGCATTGGCTTTGCGTTCGAGTAAGGCCAGGTAGTGGAGAGGATCGTAGATCGCTTCTTCCTTGCCGTAGCAACGGGCATGCCGTGCAATGACCTGGGAGCCGTGGCAGATCACCACTTCGTCCACGTAGCCCTTGACCAACACCTGGCGGTGGCCGTAGGCGGTCGGCACCGAATAGTCGTTGCCGGCATAACGCACCAGTAGAGTGAAGTCGCATGGGTAGTCACCTGGTCGCAGGCGTCATAGGAGGTGGGAGGCAATGGCAGGAAAGCCGCCTGGTCTTGGACGAATCGTTCGGCGATGCTTTGCGCATGGCCCCGCAAACGCCGGGAACGCCGCTGACGGCATTGCTCTTCCAAGCCGGTGTTGAGATCGGCAAAGCCGGCGACGCGGGGAACGGGCACGAAGAAGTTGCGGTGGGCATAGCCCACCAATCCTTCGACCTTGCCTTTGTCGTTGCCCCGGGCGGGACGTGCGAAACGGTCTTCGAAGAGATAATGGGATTGCAGTTCACTAAAAGCCTTGGTTCTGGTGCGTGTGCCGTCTCCCGTGATACGCGCCACGGCGATCCTGCTGTTATCGTAAACGATGCTGCGCGGCACGCCGCCAAAATAGGCAAACGCCTGGTTATGACCCTGGCAGAACGCCTCGGTGCTCTCACCGGGGAAGGCCATAACGAAGACGTCGTCGCTGTGCGGCAGGGCCATGACGAAGTAGTGGGCTTTGCATTCGACTCCGGCAACGATAACGGCGGCGTCCCCGAAATCGACCTGGGCGTGGCCGGGTGGATGGGCCAGCGGGACGAAGACCTCCTGGCTACCCAGGCGCTTCTGGCGCAGGTAATCCTTGACGATGGTGTAGCCGCCTTCAAAACCGTATTCATCGCGCAGACGCTCGAAGAGGCGGCGAGCGGTGTGGCGTTGCTTGCGGGAGCGCTGGGCGTCGTCGGCCAAGATCTGGTCGATGACACCGATGAACGGTTCGAGCTTGGGACGGCGTGGCGGTGATTGGCGGCGGTAGCCCGGAGGCACGGAAAAGCGCAGCATCTTGGCGACCGTCTCACGCGAGACCCCGAAACGGCGCGCGGCCTCCCGTTGGGAGAGGCCGTCATTATAAATAAACGGCACGGCGAACAACTGAATAAAGTTCCACGGAACGCATCCTTTGGGTGTTCCATATCCAATGAAAGAATGGGAACACCGGTCAAAGGCAAACCGAGTGGCCTAATTTTGCACCGCCACAAAAAACAAAAAGGGCGGCGATTAATGGACTAGTTTTACTCCGCCGTTTACACTCCGTCTTGCCGAGGAGTTGGCCTCCCGCGTTGTAAGCGAGTTGTTCGGTCTGGCCGCCGGGGAGTTTTCTTCCCGGCATGTAGGCCAAGCATCAGATTAAGCTTTGGTTATCATAACATGGGATTGCCAACCTTTTCGTCTAAAGGTGGAACATTTTCACTAATCATAACTGTATGCACTCGCGCATTGAATCCTACAGTAGAATCAACAATTGTTACTCCTTCCTCATTAATTCCCAAAATATGATTTTCAAATACTTGTAAATTACTATTACTCCATAAGAATGGGCCTTGTATGTATGTTGGTTCTATGCATCGCACATACAAATTACCTGATCTATCATTCATAGTTACTTTAATAGCTATTTCCGTGGGACCGGTAAACAATGCCCATAATCTAGCATCACCTCCTTTCCACTTATTAAAGGCATCTCTGCAAATCTCCAATATCAACCCCTTATCTTTGATTGTCACAATATCCTCAATTTTCTCTAACAGAAACGGAGTATGGACTTTTTCTTCGAGCGGATTTAAATTTGAGCTGTGTTGGAGCGCACCTGCCTGAACTTTGAAACCAGATCTTAGATCAAATATTGTAATTCCTGGGACAATATTTCCATGAATGGATCTTCTCTCAATTTCTAAGTCGCAATCACTCCATAAAATAGGCCCTTGGATGTATTCAGGTTCAACACATCCAAGATTTAGATTCCCTAATCGGTCATCATTTGTAATTTTAATACTGAGTGATGAAGGAGAAGATTTGATGCTCCAAATGCGCACATCACTTCCTTTCCATCTACTAAATAAGGAACGACAATGCCGTAATAATGTTCCATAATACTCGTTATAATCACTCATAGTTCTCGTTTCCATATCTTTTATTTGTAGAGGCGAGAGAAATCAGGGGGTTCAACAATATCACCGTTTAAGTAAAAAACGGTCTTCTTTAAGAGAGAAGGATTCGTCGCAATGTAATGCAGTTCGGCATTAGTCATATTTCCCTGCTTGATTACATGGCCAGATCTCGCTCGCTGATCTTTAATAAAACCAGCTGCGCCTTTTTTAGCTGCTTCTATAGGATCTCCTAAATCATCCAGTGCGAAATGAATGCCTTCCGCACGTCTTTCGCCGTTTTCACCTGCGTGCCGTCGTAGGTGATTTGCGTCACGTGGCCCAGAGCGTCGGTGATCTGCGTCGGGCTGCCGTTGCCGTCATACACGAAGTGCGTGCTGTGGCCCAGCGCATCGGTCACTTTGGTCGGTTTATCGGGGTTGTTGGCGTCGGTGTATTCGCTGGCGGTAGTGATGGCGCGGCCGTCCAGGAAGCGCGTTGTTGCCGTGACGTTGCCGTAGTCGTCATACAGCAGCACCGACTGGCGGCCCTTGCGGTCGAGAACCACTTCACGGTTATTGCTCAGGTCGTGAGCGAACTCGATGCGGTGGCCCCTGGCGTCGATGGTGGCGATTAACCGCCCATCGTCGTCGTATTCGTTGCGAACCGCCTGAACGCCGCGCGGATCGCGCACTTCCATCAGGTGGTGGCGAGGGTCGTAGGAAAAGCGCGTCACTCGATCCGACGGGGCAGTATAGGAAGTGACCGTTACAGAGATTCATCTGTTCTCTACCTTCAAATATTACGCTCTGCATAATACCCAATTTCTTCTGGCCCCAAAAACATTCCTTTATCAAATGTATCATTATAAATATCTACTCGATAAAATGGCTCCCAGAATGTATCCCACTCTGGAACAAAATTACCCCAAGTAGTCATTAGAACCCACTCAAAAGGATAAATAATGTAAATATTATCTTCGCTTTTCAAAGGCAAGTTGCGAAACCAATTCTCCATCTCACTCTTATTCTTTGGATATTGGGCAAAGCTACACTGACTAACTTCATGAAAATATTCTTCATTATACGACCGATTATCATTACGCCGAAAGCCTAGTGTTTTTAGAACTATTGGCAATGCACTTTCCCTCGAAAAAGCAAAGATTTTCGAAGTAACCTCAGGCGGGCAACCTTCAAAAAAAAACGCATATCCAAATTCTTTTAGTGGGATTACTTTGGCATGTTTTAAATTGTCCATTTTTACCTCAGAGAAACAGCACCTCATACAGTTGATAACATACATCTTCGCCTACGAGTTTTTTGCCTACCTAAAGAAGTGATCCTCATAGACTATTACACAGTTAATAATTATTTTCTGGCAAATGCGACCTTATCGCACATAATTTTACACTCTACCAACCGCCAAAAAATATGTGCCCTCTGCTTCCCCCTTGCGATACTTTACCTGATTGATACTTCACATGCCAACTTAAATTTCCTACGGATGGCTCTGGAGGTTCAATCCTGTACCAAGTTGTAATCCCAGGCGGAGGTTCAGGATATGGTTGCCCTGGCAAAGCATCACCTAAATATTGAGCCTCAGGAAACGCTTCTTGAACTAAAGATATTGCTTCTTCTCTACTCCCCACTCGGAATTTTGTTTTAAATCCTGCATCAGGTTTCCCAAAAGCCCCAAAGGTAGCTGAATAATTTTCTTCTAGAGATCCTGGCTTCCTTAGTAAATCTAAGATATTTTTATGCACCCATACATCATTCACACCACATTGGTTATGCACCCATACACTATTGACTAAATCACCAACGAATTAAGTATGGTAATCTTGCACTTCGAAGTTAAACACCAAGGTTTTATCATATTTCTTATCTATCCGTTTAATGGCAAGTATTGTATCTTCACTCGTTACAATTCTATCTCCAGGAATCAGCAATTTCGCAGCAGTAAATTCCTTACCAGCCACGTAAAATGGATGCTCGTCAGTAGTTTCAATAAGCAATCCATTTTCAAAATACAATAGTATTGTTTCATGAACTATATGCCTGTAAGTCCTACTAACTCTTTTTGGAGATTCTCCTTTTTGTTCCGGATCGCGCGATAGCACCATATCTCCTTCACGAATGTCCTGAATTAGCTTGGTTTTGCCATCAGCCATTCGAACTAAGGTTCCTGCTACAAAACATGCCGGGCTACCTGGTGAATCGACAAGCAATCTCGCTTGTTGGGCATTGCGATTTAAAGTCTGTAGTTTACTAGCAGATTGAGCACTACTTGCCACGGTCCCTATAACGGTAGCAGCAATAAGAGAGATGGCTGTAATTTTTTGTCCAGGACTAGCATTGGGATCATTAATAACATCCACAAGTGGGCCACTTTCCAAGACTCCCCAAGCTCCCAAGCCTGTTGCGACAAAGGGTGATGCTGCTGCTGCCGGAGCAAGAATAGCACCAAAAACAGCTCCTTGCACCACAGATTCTAAACGAATGCTACCCGTTAACGCATAGCTACTCGCTCCTCCTCCTATGGCACCCAATGCTGCTCCTATTTTCATAGTTGCTAATACATTACTCATTGTGAATTCAAATTCACCGCTAGGATCACTGAAATTAATAGGATCGTTGGCTGAGTACTTATATCTATGTTGGGTCTGAGGAAGATCAATATATCCCATCACCGGATCATGGCTCAAGAACCTCCCCGTCCAAGGCGCATACTGCCGCGCACGCAGGTGATACAAACCGCTCACATCCAGGCGCTGGCCGTTGTAGCGGTAGGCAGTGGATAGGCCAATGCTCTCCTGAGCATTACCCCAGGCGTCGTAGCCCAAAACACCACCGATATTGCCAGTTGCATCCATCAGCTGTCGCGTGCTGTTGTGACCATCAGCCAGCGGGTGCGTGATGTGGGCATTGCCCTCATTATCCGCAACAGCGGAGCGCAGCAGTTCGGCATCATCCCAGTCATGGTGCGCCAAAAGCTGGTTGGCGCTGTCGAACTCTTCCACTACCTGCGCATTAGAGACGTTCGGGTCGATAAGGTAATGTTTCGTGGTTGGTGTGCCGTTAGCGTAGTTGGTTTCCGTGACACGGTTGCCATCCGCATCATAGGCATAGGCGTGTTTCGTCGTGTCGGCCGGGTTGCCGATGCCGATCAGCTTTTCCTCGAAGTCGTAGAAGTAAGGAACACGTTTCTGGTCGGATGTGCCGACGTTCGTCGTGACGGCACTCTGGCTGCCGTTGCCGTTGTATTCGTAGTTGGTGGTATAGGTGTTGGTGGTCCCGCTGGTGGTGTATTCGCTGGTCTGGTTTTGCAGCCAGTCGTTGCTGTTGTAGTTGTATTGTGTGGCATGCGTGCTGGTGAGCACGCTTGGCGCATCCGTGCCCAGACCGTCGTAGCTGCTCAGGTTTTGAGTGGTGCGGTTATTGGCCTTGTCATAGGTCCACACCGTATGTGCCGTCTTGTCGACACTGCCACCGGCGGCAAGCGTTTGGCGGCTTTGGCGTTGTTCACCAATCAAACGTCCGGCTTTATCGTAGCCATAGTGCACCGTGCGGTTGATGCTGGCGACCGGCTGGCCTTCGGGGTATTTGACATATTCCTGGAGGGTGCCGCGCTTGCCGTCGTTGTTGAGTTCGTAGGCGAACTGGCTCAGCACTTCGCTGCCTTTCTTGTGTTCGATACCTGTCAGGCGGTGCAGGTCATCATAACCGTAGGTAGAGGTGATACCGTTGGCGCGTTGGGTTTGAATCCGGTTGCCGACTGCGTTGTAGCTGTAGGTTGCCAGCGTGCCCACGCCGGGGCGGGTGATTTGCGAGACACGGTTCAGTGCGTCGTAGGTGAAGTTGGCGATACGAGTGCCGCCGTCCTTGCCCGTCACCTTGAGCTGCGTGCGGTTACCGGCAGAGTCGTAGTTGTATTCCAGCTTGCCGTTGGGGGTTTGGACACTGTCGAGCCAGCCGCGCTGGGCATCGTAGCGGTAGATATTCTGAATACTGCCACGGGTTGAGATTTTGGTCAGCTCGTTCGGGTAGCTGAAGCTGATAGCGCTTTCGCCCAGGCTGGCATCCGGAGTTTTGGCAACCAAACGGCCGCGCTGGTCGTAGGCGTAAGTCGTCACTTGTCCGGCAAAGTCCGTCTTGCCGATGAGTTGGCCGCCCGCGTTGTAAGCGAGTTGTTCAGTCTGGCCGCCGGGGAGTTTCCTTCCCGTCATGCGGCCCAGGTTGTCGTAAGCAAACTCCGTGCGCTGGCCCTTGGCGTCCTGCTGCCAGAGTTTGTTGCCTACTTCGTCGTAACCGTAGGTCGTGACCAGGTTCTTGGTCGGGTCGCTCGCATCCATCACCTGGGTTACGCTGGTCAAACGGCCCAGGTCATCGAAGCCGAATTGCGTTATTCGGCCCGACTGGTCGGTCTGCTGCACTGCGCGGCCTAGCTCGTCGTACAGGGTCGAGGTGGTCGTGGCGTCGGCAAACGTCGTGCTCAGCAACTGCCCGCCGTCGTTATAGGTGAAACTCGTGATTTTGTTCAGCGCGTCCTTCACACTGCTCTGGCGGTCGCGGGTATCGTAAGTGGTTTCGCTGCTCTGGCCTAAAGCATTGGTGGTTTTGGTCTGCCGTCCGGCGGCGTCGTATTCGTAGCTCGTCTTGTTGTTCTTTTCGTCGTAGCTTTCGGTCACACGGCCCGCATCGTCGTACACTTGCCGCGTCGAGGCGCCGCCGGGGAGGATGGTGCGGGTCTGGCGGTCGAGGTCGTCATACTGGTAGGTCGTGATACGGTTGGCACGGTCGCGGCTGGCCTGCACGTTGCCGTTCAGGTCGTAGGTCGTCGCCGTGGTGGTGCCGTCCGGGTAAGTGGTGCCGATCTTCTGGCCCAGCTCGTCGTAGCTGAAGCTGGTGATGCGGCTCAGGCTGTCGCGCGTGTAATCGACCTGGCCCAGGCTGTTATAAACCGTGTAGCTGCGGCTGCCGTCGGCACGAACCGTCTGCGTCAGGCGTCCTGCCGCGTCATACACATAGCCGGTGGTGATGATTTGCACACCGCTACCCGGTACCGTGCGCGTCGTGCTCTGGCCGGTGCGGTTGCCGTTGTTATCGTAGGCGAAGCTCACCGCATGGCCGGTGGCGTCGGTCACTTGCGAGACGTTATACCGGCTGTCTAAAGTGTAGAAGGTGCTCTTGCCTTTGGCGTCGATCACACGGCTGGGAGCGCCGTTGGCGTAGTATTCATACTGCGTGACGTTGTTCAGCGCGTCTTTGCTGGCGATGAGCTGGCCCTTGGCGTTGTAGGTGTTGTCCACCACCATCACGTTGGCGGCGTCTTTCACCGTTTTCACCTGCGTGCCGTCGTAGGTGATTTGCGTCACGTGGCCCAGCGGGTCGGTGATCTGCGTCGGGCTGCCGTTGCCGTCATACACGAAGTGCGTGCTGTGGCCCAGCGCATCCGTCACTTTGGTCGGTTTATCGGGGTTGTTGGCGTCGGCGTACTCGCTGACGGTGCTGATGGCACGGCCATCCAGGAAGCGGGTCGTCGCCGTGACGTTACCGTAGTCGTCATATAGCAGCACCGACTGGCGGCCCTTGCGGTCGAGAACAACTTCACGGTTATTGCTCAGGTCGTGAGCGAACTCGATGCGATGGCCTTTGGCGTCGATGGTAGCGAGCAACCGCCCATCGTCGTCGTATTCGTTGCGAACCGCCTGAACGCCGCGCGGGTCGTAAGCAAAAAACAAATACTTGGCTTCTTTGTAAGGTTACACTTTAAGATTGAATTAACTAAGCAGAATAGATTCACATATAATCCACATGCCCACGCTGTGCTTCGCAGGGGATATTCAACTCTTTTACCTTCGAAATAAGATGATCATAGAAAGCAACTATCGTTTTCGTCTCGTCAATATCTGATCTATAATGCGCAATTGATAGTGCAATCACATCTTCTCTTTTAGAAATACCCCCCATTAGTTCTTCTTTTCCATCCACGTAGAAAAATAAAAATCCTAGTGCTCCCGGCTCAATATCAAAAAGAGTTTTCAGAAAAGAGCCTTTGGTATCGAACCTCATCCTTTCTTGGCCCTTATCTATACGAAAAGAAACGTTACCTCTTAGTCCATCAAAAAGGCAATTGAATATATCTCCTTTATACTCGTTAAAAGTTTGAGTAGGAAATATAATAACAGGTAAAGATAGCATACAAGTTCACCTAATTCCCAATTTTGGCATAAAAATTGGGAATGTTGTCGTCAAATGACAATGAAGAGGCAGACAAAAACGAATTCTTGACCACTTAAGAAAGTTACTCCCTCGATCGAATTAATTAAGCAGAATAAATTCACATATAATCTACGTGTCCCCGCCGCGCTTTAAAAGGTATATTCAACTCTTTTAGCTTTGAAATGAAATGGTCATAGAGAGTGGCCATAGTTTCTACCTCATTAACTATTACACCCAAATGCTTAATCAATAATACAATGGTATCTTTTCTCTTCGAAAGACTGCCCGACAAGCCATCCATTCCGTCCACAGAAAAAAATGTGTTTTTTTCTACAAGCTCGACATTAAAAAGGAATTCAAGAAAATCTTTTTTTGAGTCAAATTTCACCTCCATTTCACCATTATCAATATAAAAAGTGACTAAGCTATTCCTATCATCAAGAAGCCTATTAAATATCTTTTCCTTGTAATTATCAAAGGTTTGAGCAGGAAACACAATACTTGGAAAGACTAACATACACTCCCTCCTAGTTGCCGATTTTAGCATAAACTGTTGCTAAAGCTGCCATTTTTATGGACCAGCTAAAGCAACTATATTCATTCAGAACCGCATCCTGAATATTTGCATTAATATTATATGTGATACCCAATTGCATATTTTCAAGAGCAACTTCCTCCAACTCTTGCTCTGCCGCTATTATTTGCGCAGCGATTAGCCAGTTCGCATATTGGATGCCATTAAAAGTCGCAACTTTTTTTTCTCCAACAACCCTACTGCGCTTTACAGCTGCCAAGCTTGTGGATTTCATATTAATCAACCCTTCAGTTTTCTTACCACTAATAGCACCATCACGGTCATCTACTTGCACATCATATCTATATCCCATCTTTGCTCCCTTGGTGATAGGATTTGTAGCTTCCATAATCGGCCCTATATATATGAAAGCATGTACGAATACTCCGTTCCGGATTTGAGCCAAAGCATCTGACAACTTAGTATCTAAGTCAACCGTCACAAAGAAATACACATCAAATATCTTTTCTGTCGTTGCTTTTTCTACATAGCGCTTTGTCTGGTATGAACGCCTGGCATCCTCAGAATTGTTTTGTTGTTGTATAGAAATGCTTTCTAACATACCGCCAATTGTAAAATCAGCAAACAATCCGCTAGGATCGACGAAATTAACGGCATCGTTATTACTATATAGATAACGGTGCTGTGTGATAGGATTCTTTGCAGATCCTACCACCGGATCATGACTCAAGAACCTCCCCGACCACGGCGCATATTGCCGCGCGCGCAGGTGATACAAACCACTCGCATCCAACCGCTGGCCGTTGTAGCGGTAAGTGGATGATAGCCCAATGCTCTCTTGGGCGTTGCCCCAGGCATCGTAACCCAGAACGCCGCCGATATTGCCCGTCGCATCCATCAACTGCCGCGTGCTGTTGTGACCGTCAGCTAACGGATGGGTGATGTGAGCGTTGCCCTCGCTATCGGCAACAGCAGAACGCAGCAGTTCCGCATCATCCCAATCATGATGGGCCAGGAGTTGATTGGCGTTGTCGAACTCTTCTACCACCTGCGCATGGCTTACGTTCGGATCGATGAGATAATGCTTCGTCGTCGAAGTGCCGCTGAGATAGTTGGTCTCCGTGACACGATTGCCGTCGGCGTCGTAAGCATAGGCGTGCTTATTTGTATCGGTGGGGTTGCCGATGCCTATCAACTTCTCTTCGAAGTCGTAGAAGTAGGGAACACGCTTCTGCTCGGGGGTGCCAACATTGCTGGTCACAGCGCTCTGGCTGCCGTTGCCGTTGTATTCGTAGTTGGTGGTGTAAGTATTTGTGGTGCTGCTGGTGGTGTATTCGCTGGTCTGGGTTTGCAGCCAGTCGTTGCTATTGTAGTTATATTGCGTGGCGTGGGTGCTGGTGAGAACGCTTGTTGTGCCAGTGCCCAAACCGTCGTAGTTGCTCAGGTTCTGGGTGAGGCGGTTATTGGCCTTGTCGTACGTCCATACCGTATGCGCTGTCTTGTCGATGCTGCCCCCGGCGGCCAGCGTTTGGCGGCTTTGGCGTTGTTCACCGATCAAACGCCCGGCCTTATCGTAACCATAGTGCACCGTGCGGTTGATGCTGGCGACCGGCTGGCCTTCGGGATATTTGACATATTCCGTCAGCGTGCCGCGTTTGCCGTCGTTGTTCAGATCATAAGCGAACTGGGAAAGCACTTCCGTGCCCTTCTTGTGCTCGATGCCCGTCAGGCGATGCAGGTCATCATAGCCGTAGGTGCTCATGACGCCGTTGGCGCGTTGGGTTTGGGTGCGGTTACCGACCGCGTTGTAGCTGTAGGTCGCCAGGGTCCCGATACCGGGGCGGGTGATTTGCGAGACGCGGTTCAGCGCATCGTAGGTGAAGTTGGCGATACGGGTGCCGCCGTCTTTGCCCGTCACCTTGAGCTGCGTGCGGTTACCGGCTGCGTCGTAGTTGTATTCCAACTTGCCGTTGGGGGTTTGGACGCTATCGAGCCAGCCGCGCTGGGCATCGTAACGGTAGATATTCTGGATACTGCCACGGGTGCTGATCTTCGTTAGCTCGTTCGGGTAGCTGAAGCTGACAACACTTTCGCCCAGGGAAGCGTCCGGTGTCTTGGCAACCAAACGCCCGCGCTGGTCGTAGGCATAAGCCGTCACTTTTCCGGCAAAATCCGTCTTGCCGATGAGTTGGCCGCCCGCATTGTAAGCGAGTTGTTCGGTCTGGCCGCCGGGCAGTTTCCGACCTATCATGCGACCTAGATTGTCATAGGCGAATTCGGTGCGCTGGCCCTTGGCGTCTTGCTGCCAGAGCTTATTGCCTACTTCGTCGTAACCGTAGGTGGTGACCAGGTTCTTGGTCGGGTCACTGGCATCCATCACCTGTGTCACGCTGGTCAGGCGGCCCAGGTCGTCGAAACCGAATTGCGTTATTCTGCCCGACTGGTCGGTCTGCTGAACCGCGCGGCCCAACTCGTCGTACACCGTCGAGGTCGTCGTGGCGTCGGCAAATGTCGTTGAAAGTAACTGCCCACCGTCGTTATAGGTAAAGCTGGTAATCTTGTTCAGCGCGTCCTTCACACTGCTCTGACGGTCGCGGGTATCGTAGATTGTTTCGCTGCTTTGTCCTAAAGCGTTAGTGGTTTTGGTCTGCCGTCCTGCCGCGTCGTATTCGTAGCTCGTCTTGTTATTCTTCTCATCGTAGCTTTCGATCACACGCCCGGCATCGTCATACACCTGTCGCGTCGAGGCACCGCCGGGGAGAATGATGCGGGTCTGGCGGTCGAGGTCGTCATACTGGTAGGTCGTGATACGGTTGGCACGGTCGCGGCTGGCTTGTACGTTGCCGTTCAGGTCATAGGTCGTCACCATCGTAGTACCGTCTGGGTAAGTCGTCTGGATGCGCTGACCTAGCTCATCGTATTCAAAGCTTGTAATCCGATACAATGGGTCTCGCGTATAGTCAACTTGCCCAATGGCATTATAAACCGTGTAGCTACGACTACCATCGGCACGAACCGTTTGAGTTAAACGGTCAGAGCTATCGTAGACATAGCCCATTACTATACTCTGCACTCCTACACCTGCGGCCGTACGCATGGTACTTTGCCCAGTACAATTACCATTTGCATCATAAGCAAAATTCGTTACATGTCCGGCTGCATCGGTCACTTGTGAGACGTTATACCGGCTGTCGAGCGTGTAGAAGGTGCTCTTGCCTTTGGCGTCGATTACACGGCTGGGAGCGCCGTTGGCATAGTATTCATACTGTGTGACGTTGTTCAGTGCATCCTTGCTGGCGATGAGCTGGCCCTTGGCGTTGTAGGTGTTGTCCACCACCGTCACGTTGGCGGCGTCCTTCACTGTTTTCACCTGCGTGCCGTCGTAGGTGCTTTGCGTCACATGGCCCAGTGGGTCGGTGATCTGCGTCGGGTTACCGTTGCCGTCATACACGAAGTGCGTGCTGTGGCCCAGTGCATCCGTCACTTTGGTCGGTTTGTCGGGGTTGTTGGCGTCGGCGTATTCGCTAGCGGTGGTGATGGCGCGGCCGTCCAGGAAGTGGGTTGTCGCCGTCACATTGCCGTAGTCGTCATATAGCAGCACCGACTGGCGGCCCTTGCGGTCGAGAACAACTTCACGGTTATTGCTCAGGTCGTGAGCGAACTCGATGCGATGGCCTTTGGCGTCGATGGTGGCTAACAAACGCCCATCGTCGTCGTATTCGTTGCGAACCGCCTGAACGCCGCGCGGATCGCGCACTTCCATCAGGTGATGGCGAGGGTCGTAGGAAAAGCGCGTCACGTTGCCCACACGGTCGGTCGTCTGCGTCAGGTCGTTGTTTTCGTCCTGCGTGTAGAGAACCTGTTTGCCGTTGGCATCGGTAATCGCGGTGACGAGGCCATCGGTGCTCCGCGAAATCGAAACCGTGCGAGCCGACGCACCGCTGCCGTCGGGAGTGCTGCGCAGTTCCATCACGCGGCCATTGCTGCCCCGCACCAGGTCGATGCGGTTGCCGTTGCGGTCGCGCAGCCAGTGCATGCCCACACCTTCTTCGATGTAGAACTCACGGCCATCGGGCAATTTTAAAAGGAATTCCTTGGGGTTGAAATCCTGGCCATTTTCATCATACAGCGTAATCGGCCCATCGTTGCTAAAGAACTCGACATAGGTGCTCCCGGCTGTTTCCAGCGTGCCTTTAGTGCCCGGCTGGGCTGTCCAGACGATATCTCCAAACGTAATATTAGGAATTACCGGGGCATTTTCCGGCACGAACTTCGCGCGGAACGAATACACTTGCCCATCCGGCAAGGTAATCGTGATGATGCGAGCCTTGGTGGGAGTGATTGACCAGTAACCGGTGAAAATGCCGCCTACACGACGGATGTTCCACACCGGTTCCTGATCGCTGCCGCCAACCGGCCCGTTCTTCTGCACCCGCACGTTACTGATATCGAGCGTCCAGCCCACGCCGAAATCGCCCATGCGCTTGTCGCGCGAATCGTAGGTGCGCGTCACCGTCAGCGGCAGCCCGGCCACCGGCAGCACCATGTCGGTGAAGCCGAGGGTGAAGTGGCCGATCTTCATGCCGCCCTTCACCACCACGAAGATGGTGTCCTGCGCGCTCTGCCCGGCGCGGTCGTAGGCCGTCAGGCGCAGTTCGTAGAGGCCGTTGAGCAGCAGCGTGGGGTCGAGCGTGCCCAGCGGGGCGTCGCTCTTCAAATCTTCGCCCCAGGCCAGGCGCTGCCAGCCGCTATTGCCACCGTTGCCTTGCTGGCCCGAATCGTTAGCTAAACGGGCTTCCAATTCCCAGTAGGCCAGGCCGTCGCTTTGCACCGTGCCGCGCACTGTGGTGGGCGCGGTCGGCTCGAAGCCGTTGGCCGGGGAAGTGATCGCCACACCCGGCGCGTTCACGCCGGGGTCGCGGGTGATGGTGTAACTTTCGCTCGCCGGGGGGCTGGGGTCGAAGCCGTAGGCGAAGGCTTTGGCCGTCACGGTGGCATCTTGGGCCAGCGCGATGACGCCCGGCACCATGCGCGAAGCGGGGTTGTTGGGGCCTGGCTCCGAACCGTCGAGGGTGTAGTACAGCACCGTGGTGGCCGGGGAGCCTTCGCCAGCGGTAATGGTCACTTTCACCATGCCGGTGTAGGTGCCGCCAGCGGGCGTGATGACCGGAGCCGGAAGCGTATCTGGCTCGGGCGGACCAGGCAGGCGGGTGGTCAGCATCTTCACCGCATCCACCTGCTCGCCATCTTCGGTTTTCGCCAGCAGCAGCGTTTCCAACACGGCGTTATCGGCCACGTCGTAGCCCGGCGTCACTTCCACGCGAATGTAACGCACGGCCCCGGCGGCAATCGATGGCGTCTGCCAGCCGTTTTCGCTGCGAATGCGTGAAGTGATGTCGTCGAAAGCGTCGTCGGCATCCAGGAAACGCACCGTCCACCCAGCTTCGGGTGCACCGGGCGTGGACACACGGAAGGCAGTAGCGCTACTGCCATCGTTTTGCAGCGCCACCGAGTAGATCGCCTTCTGGCGCGCCTGCTCTTGCTGCGACCGTTCCTGGTTTTCGCCGGTGGCGTTGTAGATATTGTTGCCGACCCATTCGGTTGGCTGCATGCCGTTGCCGATGATGAGGTCGGGCGCTTGCGGCGCCACCGGCGGGAAGCCTGAAACCGCCACCCAGGCCACCACCACGTCCTGCGAGCCGTCTTGCATCGAAGAGACGCCCAACGGCAGCTTCAACTCGCTCATGGCGGGCAAGGCCGGTTCCGGCTCGATTTCAACACGCACCACCACGTCCTCGCCCGGTGCCAGCAGCGGGGTCTGCCAGGTGCCGCCGTTGCCCAGTTGACCGGTGATTTCAGTGTCGTTATCGTTATCGAAATACTTCACCGTCCAGCCGGGCACGTCGTTCACGGCAAAGAGCTGCAAGGCTTGCGTGACGTTGCCGTCGTTTTGCGCCAGCACGAAGAACATCGCCGGAGCACCCGCCGCCGTCACCTGCTGCGAGGTCTGGCCCTGGCCGGTGGTGTTGTAGATGTTGTCACCGATATAATCGGTTTCGGTGACCTTGCGAATCAGCCCGTCCGCCCGGCCATCGGCCACCGGCGGCACCTTCACGGAGGTGACCGCCTTGAGCATATCGAGCAACTGCGGTTCGCGCTGCGAGTAGACCGGCAGCAGCAGATTCAGCGTGCTGCCCGGCGTGGCCAGCGCCGTTGGGGTGACAACCGCGCGCACTTCCACACTGGCACCAGCCGCCAGCAGCGGCGAAGTCCAGCCGTTGCCGCTTTTCACGGCGGCGGTAATCTCGTTATCGGCGCTGTCGAAGAACTTGATCTCCCAGGCCGTGGTATCGCCCGAAAGCAATACCAAACGGTCGGCATCGGCGCTGTCGTTTTGCAGCTTCAGCTCGTAGGTCGCGCCCTGCCCGCTTTCCACTTCCACGGTAGCGGTTTGCCCGGCTGCGGTGGCGTTGTAGGTATCGTCGCCGCTATATTCCGCCGCGCCGCTCACCCGAATTTGCCCGTCGGGCCGCGCCGGGGAAGGTTGGCGAATCGTCGTCACCGCGCGCACCACGTCCTGCAGCGACGGCTCGCCCTGCGAGCGCACCGCCATTGCCAGCGCCAGCGAGCTGCCGGGGATGATCTCTTCACCCGGCGTCACCGTCAGGCGCACCGTGGTTTCGCCACCTCCGGCCAACTGAGCCGTAGTCCAGCCTTCCTCGCTCTTCACCGCGGCGCTGATATTGTTGTTGGCGCTATCGAAGAAAGCAATCTCCCACTCGGCGGTATCGCCGGAGAAGAGTTTCAGGCGGTCGGGATCGGTGCTGTCGTTTTGCAACTTGAGGAAATAGGTCGCACTCTGGCCGCCGTCGATTTCCAGCGTCGCCGTCTGGCTCAGGCCGTCGTCACTGTAAACATTGTCACCGATATAGTTCGGGGAGCCACCGGCGCGAATCTGCGCATCGGGACGCGGCGGCGAAGGCTCCGTCACCGTAGTGACCGCCTTCACCACATCCACCAACTGCGGGTCGCGGCCCGAACGCGCCGCGGCGGTGAGTGTCAGGGTGCTGCCCGCCGCCATTTCCGTGGCGGGCGCCACCGTCATCTTCACCGTAGTCCAGGCACCGCTGGCCAGCGAAGCGGAAGTCCAGCCTTCCGTGCTTTTCACAGCCGTGGAGATGTCGTTATCGGCGCTATCGAAGAAAGAAACCGTCCAGTTGTTAGCGTCGCCCGAGAAGAGGCGCATGGTATCGGCATCGGCGCTATCGTTTTGCAGACGCAGATAGTAGGTCGCGCTCTGGCCGTTTTCCACATTCGCATTTGCCGTCTGGTTGGTGGCGTCTTCGTTGTAAACATCGTCACCGGCAAAAGCCGTGTCCCCAGCCGCACGTATTTGTGCATCGGGACGCGCCGGGGCCTGCTCCGGTTCGCGCTTGGCTGTAACGATGCCCACCACGTCGCGCACTTCGCCCCAATCGTCCCAGGTATAGGCGGTGAGGCCGAGCGGCAACTGCGCATTCAACGGCACCTGCGCCGAGGGTGTGACCTCCACACGCAGCTCGACACTTTCGCCCGGCTGCAACATGCGCAGCGGCCCGCCAAACTCGAACACCTGCCAGGTAATATCGGTCGTGCCGTCGAAGACCTTGACATCCCAGCCTTGCGGGTCCCACACCCACCAGCCGTTGCCGTAGAGATAGGTTTCTCCCGCTACAGGGCCGGTGTTTTTAATCTGTACGTTGTAGGTCACCGTGCCATCGAGCGTGCTGCCCTGCGCGGTTTGACCGGCACCGTTATTGTTATAGACGCCCTCGCCCAGATAAGCGCCTTCAGTGCCCCTGCGCACCATGGCATCGGGGCGCGGGCGCGGATGCTGCACCGTGACACGGCGCGTCACCTGCGCCTGGTTGCTGTCAGAATCATAGGCACGGGCGATGATGTCATATTCACCCGCGGGCAGCCAGCCGCCTTGCAGGTAGCCGTCGTTATAGCTCCACTGGTCGTTGGCTCCCAAAGTCGCCAGGTGCCAGCGTTCTTCACCGTAGAATCCGCCATAGCCATGCCACCAGGCACTATCCGACACCCGGCGCACCGCGACATTGACCTCACTGAGGCCGCCACAACCCACGTCAGCCGCCACGCCGGTAATGGTAGTCAGCGAATTGACAATCGCTCCATCGCTGGGCTGAGTAATATCCACAGTCGGCGGCGTCACGTCACCGCAGCTCACGCGTGTAGTCGTCAGCAGCACCGTATCCTGCTGGGCGCTCCACTCACCGTAACCCCGGCCGTGCACGCGGATTTCATGCGGCGTGTTGATGGGCGCACTACGGGTAGGCGTCACCTCGACGCGCAGCGTATATTCCCCGCCCGGAGCCAGCACCGGCGTCTGCCAGCCCCATTCGAACAAGTCGTAAGACACGTCGTAACCTTCGGGAGTGAAGGCACGAATCGTCCACGGCTGTTCGGGCTCCCACGGCAAATAGCCGGGGCTCTGGGCATAGAGCGGCAACGACTGCTCATGCGGCCCGTCGTTTTGAATCTTGACGACATAAGTCGCCGTCTGTCCGGCAGGCAGGCTTTGCGCCCGGCTCTGGTTTTGCCCGGTGGTGTTATAGATATTATCGCCAACGTATTCGGTTTCGTCGGCGTTGCGCGCCAGCACATCGACCACCGAATCGACACCACCCGAAACTGTAATCGGAACATTGGGCGTGGTGTCCCCAAACCACTCGACGCCATCTTGCACCATGCGCCACTGGAAATTGTAGACGCCGTTAACAGCAGGTGCGGTCACCGTGAAAGTGAAGGTGTGCTCCTGGTTTTCGGCCACTGTTACGGCCTCAGGCAGTTGCACCCGATTCATACCCCAACGCTGATTTTCCTGTTCGTTCTGGCTGCCCAAGCGGTAGGAAGAAGACGCCGACCAGGGGCGCAGCCCGGTGTTCTTCATGGTGACGGAAACGGTATATTCCTGCCCCGCCGTCATCTGCTGCGGCACGTTCTGGGAAACGAAAGCGGCGTTGTTGGCCTTGCCGACGGTAACGCGGATTGTAACCGGCTGGCTGGCATTGAGTTCACGATCGTAGCCCACCGCTGTTATTTCATAATCCCCTTCAGGAAGGTTATAACCGGCCAGTAAATTGTTGTCTTCCAACTTCCAGGTGCCGTTGGTTTCCAGCTTAGTGCTGACCCAAGATTCCTGAGTTCGCCACATCCAACCCATCATCCACCCATCATAGCCCCAATAGGTGTTATCAGCCAAGCGTTTAATTTTTAGATGCGTCGCATAAGGACTCGAACATCCCGTATCCTGCATCGTGCCGCTGATAGGTGATAAGTCGGCCACGCGGGCGTTATCGGCAGGTGCGGTAATCGTCACCACCGGCGCCTGCGTATCGTTGCAATATTCAGGCACCTCGAAACCGCCACAAGTGCGCACGATGTCGCGCACAGCAACTTCTGCCCCCTGCCCGGCATTGTTCGTGGGAATGTAACGGCTACCGCTCATCGAGGACAGATTTCTTAAAACGGTGCCCACTCCGACACCATATTCCATCTCCCACTCGAAATCCCATTCGGGATTGACATGGATGGTCGCAATTTTGATTTTCTTTTGTGCGGCCTGGACAGCCATACGATTCGCCTGAAAATCGTCGATGCCCACCGTAAAGTCATCATCGAAACCGGCCGGGAGCGCGTCGGTGACAAGGATAATCAGTTTGAGCGCATTGGGACGAAAAGCGATCGCATCGCCGGTTTGAGGCCTGCCGTTACCCGCGGGGAGAGCGTTGATAACCGTATTGAGCGCTTCGTCGGACGCTTCCGGGCCGCCCGCACCACCATCGGCATAAAGTCCCAATATCTCAGGAGCGAACGCCGCACGATTGTTTTGTGCAAAAGGCACTCGCACCGTGACGTCGTCTTTATAGGTCACCAATGAAAGGCGATAATTGTTATCCGAAGTTTCCTCAATGTCCTGGAGAATGTTCGCCAGTTCCTGCTTGATATTATCGATAGCTCCACCCATGCTACCGGTATCGTCGATGACGAACGCCACGTCGATGGGGCCACAGGCGCCTTCTTCCGGCGGAGCATCGTCGTTGAGAATGGTGACGGTGCCCACGCTCTGGGCCAGCGATACATGTACCGGGTTCGACAAGATGACGCGGAAAGTCTCGTCCGGCTCATGGAAATCGTCGCCGCGAATCGTGACGGTAATCGTCTTGGTGGTTTCACCGGGTGCAAAAGTCACACTGCCGCTACCCGCCGTGTAGTCTTCTTCGGCCACCGTGGCGGTGCCGTCTGCGGTCGCCCAGTTCGCCGTCACCGTCACGGCGGCGGCCTGCGATAAAGTCAATTGCAGTTCCGCCTGCGTGTTTTGCCCGGCGTTACCTTCATTGACCTGAACGCTGTTGATGGAAAGTGAAGGACGCTGGCCCACGGTCACTCCCAAACCGGCGCTGGCCTGTCCGCCGTTGCCATCACTAATGGTGTAAACGAACGTATCCAGACCCGAAAAACCGGGGTTGGGCACATAGCGGATTTTGTTATCGGCGGTAATCGTCGCCACTCCGCCCTGCCCGCCGCTGATAGCCGTTATCGTCAAGGCATCGCCATCGGGATCGCTATCGTTAGCCAACACGTCGATCACGATCTCTTCACCGTAGCGAGTGGAAACAGAATCGTGAACCGCCACCGGCGGGTCGTTCACCGGTGCGACCGTAATGGTAATCGTCGCAACATTGGAATCGCCCTGCCCGTCGTTGGCCTTGAAAGTAAAGCTATCGGTGCCGTTGTAATTGGCATTGGGCGTGTAGATGAGGTTGGGGGCGGTGCCGCTCAGCGTGCCATGGGCCGGGGCGGCTACGATGCTATACGACAGCGTGTCGCCATCGGCATCGCTGGCCTGCAAGGTAACATCTACCGGCGTGTCTTCATCGGTGGTAGCGCTGCCGTCCTGGGCCACCGGCGGCGTGTTAGTATGCGTAACCGTGATCGTCACCGTTGCCACATTCGACAGCAAGCCGTCTTCACCGGCACGATCCCTGGCGCGGTAGGTGAACGAGTCGCTGCCTACATAACCATTATTCGGCGTGTAGGTAAACGACCCGTTAGCGTTCAAGGTCAGTGTGCCGTGCTGGGGCGCATCGCCTGCCACGGCAAAGAGCGTGTCGCCGTCGAGATCGCTATCATTGCCCAGCACGCCCGGCGCGGCCACGGTGAGCGGCGTGTTGCGGGTCGTGGTGTATTGATCGTTCACCGCTACCGGGGCATCGTTGACCGGGTTCACCGTGATGGTTACCGTCGCGGTATCGGAATCGACGGTGCCGTCGTTCGCCTTGAAGGTGAAGCTGTCGGTGCCGTGGAAACCAGCCTGCGGGGTATAGGTAAAGCTGCCATCGGCATTGAGCACCAACGTGCCATGGGCCGGTTGGGCCACGGCCAGGAAAGAAAGAGCATCGCCATCAGCATCCTGCGCCTGCACGTTGGCCTGCAAGACGTTTCCTTCACTAATCGTCCACTCACCATCCAACGCCACCGGAGCATCGTTAATTGGGGCAATCGTAATGCTCACAGTCGCCACGTTCGACTGCGCCGTGCCGTCGCTGGCGCGGTAGGTAAACGAATCGCTGCCGTGGTAGTTGGCCTGGGGAATGTAGGTGAAGCTACCATTGGCATTGAGTGTGAGCGTGCCCTTCGTCGGGCCGGCCACCAGCACCGCGCTCAGCGCGTCACCATCGGGGTCACTATCATTGCCCAGCACTCCCGAAGCCACTACAACCAGCGGCACATCTTCGTTGGTGGTGTAACTATCGTTCTGGGCCACCGGAGCATCGTTAGCCGGGGTTATCGTGATGCTAACCGTAGCGTGGTTGGAATCGGCCTGGCCGTCGTTGGCTTTGAAAACGAAGTTATCGCTACCGGTGTAGTTGGTAGTGGGCGTGTAGGTAAAGCTGCCATCGGCGTTGAGTATGAGCATGCCGTGCTGCGGTCCGGTAACAACGCTAAAGCTCAGCGGCTGGTTCTCGGCATCGGTCGCCACGACCTGCCCTTGCAGTGCGGTATCTTCGGCCACGGTATAGGCGTTGTCCTGGGCATAGGGCGCGTCATTGACCGGCGTCAAGGTGATGGTCACCGTCGCCTGGTTGGAATCGGCCTGCCCGTCGTTGGCCTTGAAAACGAACGAATCTTCGCCGTGATAATCGGCATGCGGCGTGTAAGTCAATTGCGCCCCGGTGCCGCTGAGCGCACCATGCTGGGGCGACGTGACGATTTGATACGATAAGGTATCGCCGTCGGGGTCGCTGGCCTGGAGCGTCACCGCGACTGGGGTGTCTTCGGGGGTCGTGACACTCCCATTTTGAGCGGTGGGCGGTGCATTGGTCGCTTCCACCGTAATCGTGACGGTGGCGATATTGCTCTGCAAAGTGCCGTCGGAAGCGCGGTAGGTGAAAGTGTCGGTGCCCGTAAAGCCATTGGCCGGGGTATAGACGAAGCCGCCGTTGGCGTTGAGCGCCAAAGTGCCGTGAGCCGGTTGGGTTGTCACGGCCGCCGTCAGCACGGTGCTATCCACATCGCTATCGTTTTGCAAAACGCCCGGTGCGGCAATGGTCAGTGCGGTGTTTTTCGCCGTCGTGTAAGCGTCGTCTACAGCCACCGGAGCATCGTTAAGCGGATTGACGGTAATAGTCACCGTCGCCTCGTTGGAATCGGCCTGCCCATCATTAGCTTTGAACACGAACGAATCTTCGCCGTGGAAATTTGCGGCGGGGGTGTATGTAAAGCTGCCGTCGTTTTGCAGTTGAACGGTGCCGTGCTGCGGCTGTGTCACGATGCTGTAGGTCAAGGCGTCGCCATCCGCATCGCTAGCTTGTAACTGCCCGTTCACCGGCGCGTCCTCATCGGTTTCCAGGGTGCCGTTTTGCGCCACCGGGGCATCGTTGACCGGGTTCACCGTGATCGTCACCGTCGCCGTGGCCGAACTCAACGTACCGTCGCTGGCCTGGTAAGTAAACGAATCCGTCCCTTCATAGTTGGCATTAGGAACATAAACAAACGAGCCGTCGGGGTTGAAAGTCAGCGTGCCGTGCGCCGGGTTGGTAAGCTTGACAGCGGTGAGTGCATTACCATCAGGGTCACTGTCATTACCCAGCACACCAGGCGCACTGACGGTGAGCGTGGTGCCTTCGTTGGTGGAGTAGCTGTCGTTTTGCGCGTTGGGCGCATGGTTGGCCTGTCCGGGCTTGAGCACGCCACTGGAATTGACCGTCAGGTAGTCACCTGCCGCCGTGCCGACGATGGTGCCATTGAGCTGAATATGCCCGGAAGGTGCTGTTACCTCGCCATAAATAATCGCCCCGGAATTGACGTAAAAACCGGCATGGCTAGAACTCAGCTTGAGCCAGCTATGGTTATCCGAAGAACCCAGAATCGCCGTGTTGGAGTTGACCGCAACCTGGTTGCGCACCGTAATGACGACCGGCCCCACCAAGGTGAGGCGCGAGTTGGAGTTGAGCGTGAGCTGTTGCAGGTTGTAAACGGAAGGCGAGTTCGACCCCGCCACACCGAACACGAAACCGGTGTTATTGGAGTTCGAGGCCGTAAAATTCCCATACGTGCCCGGCGGCACCGCCACGTTTCCGGCGTTGGAGTTGAGGTTCAGGTTGCGCACCGTCGCCCAATCGCCGATGCCCGCCACCTGCGAGGGATTGTCGATATTAAGATCACGATTACCACCAGGAGTCGGCGGCGCGCTGATTGCCGCCAATGTTCCGGGATCGGTGCGCTTCACCAGATAACGCAGTTTCGCTCCGGAGTTGACGTTGATGGTGTAGTTCGACGGACTGGCCGAGCCGCTGCCGTTTTGCTGCCCGCTCCACAGCGGCGTGCCGTTCACGTTCACATTAGGGCTACCCGGCACGAAGAAATCGCCATAAAAATCGGCCGACGAGTTGAGATTGTTGTTTTCCCCTAAAAACTGCTGCGCACTGCCCTCGATGCGCCCGTTATTGGTGAGCACATGGCGCGAAATGCCGATTACAGGCAAATCTCCGCCCTGCGCCAGCAAGGCTAGCGACCCGCTGTAAAGGGAGAAAGCCGCTAACAGGCCGCCGCCGACAAAGGCAGCAACCCGGCGGCGCGGAGATGAGGAATCATTGGTAACGGCAAGAGAGGACGACGCACGGCGCAAACGGGAAAAGAATCTCTTCAAAAAATCACGCACCTATATCTAAAATAGAAAGGACGCCTTCAGATTCACAGCTCACGTCACTAAGCGACGCTCCATTATACCACGAGATTTTTGGATTTTTGGATTTTAATAGAGATTTTTTTGCGATTTTTTATAACTCTTTCAATCTTAATGAGCGTTGTCGATAAACCTTTTGTCAGACCACATAAGAATCCTGCCCCCATAATCGCTATGAATAATGGCCTCAGGAGCTACACGGCCCCGTATTACCGCCTGCAAAGTGGCTTTGGAGCAATTGAGAACGATCTCGGTATAGACCTTCCTATTCCGCTTAAGCAAGCCAAATACAGGTGTTTTGCCCGAGGCGCCACGTCCTCGCTTGCCGCGAACGCGACGAGCACCAAAATAGCTTTCGTCCACTTCGACCTCACCGTTGGCAAAAGGAGATTCCCTTTCACATGCTTCTGCAATACGCTGCCTGATTTTGAGATAGATAACATTCACTATTTTTGTGGTCAGACCGGTCAAACGAGCGGTATCACTGGCACATAAATCCAGTGCAAAATAACGCACTAATTGACGAAATCGCTTCTCCGAAATTCGGGAACGCCGATAATACTTGTTAGACCTTGTCACATAAGGAGTTATAGCCATTTGGATATGGCTTAACTACCGAAGACCCATATTTCCAAAAAATGGGATTTAAATAGAAATCAAGTGACTGAACTGGTAAAAAGGGGGTATGATTCGCTGGCAATCAACGACAGACTCTATTTTTTCCTGAGATTAATACCTTTTGTCGAACCTCAAAGAAAACAATTGGCTATACCGCCAACTTTCGATCCAAAGTGCGGTAATTAATCGCTTCGGCAACATGAAACATCTGAATGTCTTCCGAGTCGTCCAGATCGGCAATGGTACGGCTCACCTTTAAAATACGATCATAGGCTCGCGCCGATAAGTTGAACTGGTTGATGGCGGTTTTGAGCAGGTTTTGCGCGGCGTCGTCCATGCGGCAGTGTTGGCGGAGTTGCTTGGCGCGCAGTTGCGCATTGCAGGTGAGGCCGTCGGCGGCCAGTCGTTGCACCTGTTTGGCGCGGGCACGGCAGACACGTTCACGGACCGTAGCCGAGTTTTCGCCGACCGAACGGGTCATCAGTTCCTGCGTGCTCAGGCGAGGCACTTCGACATGAACATCAATGCGGTCAAGCAGTGGTCCTGAAATTTTTGCCATATAACGGCGAACTTGGGGCGGCGAACACACGCAAGTACGCTGGGGATCGCTTCTGTAACCGCATTGGCAAGGATTACTTGCTGATATTAATTGAAAACGTGCTGGAAAGGAAAGCGATTGAGCGGCACGCGAGATAGTGACATGAGCGTCTTCGAGCGGTTGGCGCAGCACTTCAAGCACATCACGGCTAAATTCGGGAAGTTCATCAAGAAACAGCACACCGTGATGGGCCAGGGAAATTTCCCCCGGGCGCGGATAGCTGCCCCCACCCACCAATCCGGCGTGGGAAACGGTGTGGTGCGGAGCGCGAAACGGGCGCCGGGCTACTAATCCCTGGTTGGCACTCAGCAATCCGGCTACGGAATAAAGCTTGGTCACTTCCAGCGCCTCACTCATCAAAAGAGGTGGCAAAATGGTAGGCAGGCGTCGGGCCAGTAAGGTCTTGCCAGAGCCAGGGGGGCCAATCAGCAAAACATTATGACCACCAGCCGCTGCTACTTCCAACGCTCGTTTGACAGTTTCTTGGCCTTTGACATCCGACCAATCCACATCGCCATCGGGTTGATCGAGAAAGCTTTCGGGGACTTCATAGGGTGCGGGTTCGCGTTGGCCTTGAGTGAGGAGTTCGACGGCATCGGCCAGACTTTCGATGCCGTAGACATCGAGCCCTTCCACTACGGCAGCTTCGGCCAGGTTGGCGCGCGGCACCAGTAGTGCGGTTTTTCCGGCCTGTTTTGCACCAATCGCTATGGGTAATACACCGTTAACCGCACGCACTTCGCCATCGAGACCCAATTCGCCGACCACGGCAAAGTTCTCCAGATGCTTGTTCACTATCTGCCCATCGCCAATCAGCACGCCTAAGGCGATAGGCAAGTCGAAGAGTGGGCCTTGCTTCTTGGTATCGGCTGGGGCCAGGTTCACGGTTATGCGCCGCAACGGCCAGGTGAAACCGCTGTTTTTAATGGCCGAACGCACGCGTTCGCTCGATTCACGAATCGCCGCATCCGGCAGCCCAACCACCGAAAATCCCGCAAAATTCGAGGAAACATCCACCTCGACACGGACCACGTAAGCATCGACTCCCAAGACGGCTAAAGCATCCAATTGAGACAGCATGGCAAGATTATAACAGTCAAACGAATGCCTTTGTTGGAGTGATTCTGCGTTTAAAACGCGTATCATACTCCTTATTCATTCAATGCATCGTTCATCGCAAGCCAAGCTCTTCTCGCGCTCTACTCAAAGTCGTAGGACTGACTATAATTTCGTGCTCTTTTTGTATGCGTCGAATCAATTGTTTTGAAGTTGCATTCGGATATTTTTCAACCATCAGGTGGACGGCATCTAATGTCTTCTTCTTGTGGCGTAGCTCCTCAATTTTGTTGCGGAGGTCATAAGTACGGCAAACGCCGAAGCAATTACCGGAGGGATGCCAGTGCGACTTTCACGGCGATGCCCGCCGCGCCTGCGTGTGTTCCCCCATGCAGATCCGCCGCTATATGGCAAAATTTCGGGGCCACTCCTCGACCGTATTGACCTCCATATCGAAGTGCCACGCCTGAGCACACAAGAACTCATGGCCCGTTCGGTCGGCGAAAGCTCGGCCACGGTCCGTGAGCGTGTCTGCCGTGCCCGCGCCAAACCGGTGCAGCGCCTGGCCGCCGACGGCCTCACCTGCAACGCGCAACTGCGTGCCAAGCAACTCCACCAGCACTGCCACATGGACGACGCCGCGCAAAACCTATTAAAAACCGCCACCAACCAGTTCAACCTTTCAGCGCGAACTTATGACCGTATTTTAAAGGTGAGCCGTACCATTGCCGATCTGGACGACTCGGAAGACATTCAGATGTTTCATGTTGCCGAAGCGATTAATTATCGGACTCTGGATAGGAAGTTGGCGGTTTAAGTGTTTTCTATACCGCTTTTGAAGAACCACGCGCGTGAGCGAGTGGACAGGGTTTGTCTTTTTACCAGGAGTAATGGATGTTTGGGGTAAGCCTTATGTGACTACTCGTCCGGCTTGCTGACGCGCGCGGTTCTTCATGACGCAAAAAGCCGCACCCCGAAGGGTACGGCTTCGAAGAACCACGCGCGTAAGCAAGTGGACGGGGTTTGTCTTTTTACCAGCGGTAATGGATGTTTGGGGTAAGCCTGTGACTCCTCGTCCGGCTCGCTCACGCGCGCGGTTCTTCAAGGCTTACCAGCCTTTACGCACGCCCAGCGTTCCCTTCCAACCCGAGTATTCCGAGCCACTCAGGTCGAACAGGTAACCACCGGCGACATAAGCGCTCCAGCCACCCGACTGGCTTGGGGTCAGCGCAAAACCTACCTGCACTTCGCCCGAGGTGCCGCCCACATGCGTATCGGCACCGGCACCCTGACTGCTGATGCGAGCACCGGTCTTGAAGGTGCGCCACAGGTTCACACGCACCCACGGCTGGAAGCGGCCGGCGTATTCCGGGTTCTTCGACAAACGCACACCCAAACGACCGGTAACGGCGTTGACGTTACCGATGGCGAGGCGGGTGCTGTCGGAGAGAGTCACATCATCGATATCGGTCTTCTGATAAATCAGTTGAGCCTGCAATTCGGGGATGATCTTCTTATCGAGGTTGAAACGCTGCCCGGCTTCGAGCGAGAAGGCGTAGCTCTTGCCATCGGGATCGAGCGAGTTCTCAGCCGTGCGGATACGGATGCCGTTCAGCTTGGAATATTGCGCCGTGGCATCGGCATACCAGCCCTTGGGCGAGTATTTGGTGAAGTAGGCACCGACGCTGGTCGCATCGACATCCAAGCTACCCACGCGGCGCGAACCGTTGAGCGCATCGCCGTTGGAGGTGGCATAGCCGATGTAGATACCGGCATACTTGCGGGCGCCATTCTCATTACCCTTGGCAAGCAGGTCCAAACCGGCCTGCGCGCCCCAGGTGTTGGCATCGAAGCCGGCCTGGGTGCCGCCATCGCTGCTGAACTTGCTGCCCTGGCCATAAGCGCGTGCCCACACACCCTTGCGAGCCTCCTGATCGTCGGAGAAGCCTTCACCACCGCGCTGGCGCTCGTTCAGGTTGGAAAGTGTCGCCAATGCGGTGCGTGAACCCAGAACGGAGAGGGCACCGGCTGCCACCACTTCGTCGCGGAAGCTGCTCTGCAGGAACCAGCTCTGGGTATCGCTCTGCCCCTGGTTCAGGTTGTAGTCGAACAGACCAGCCTGAATCGGCGCGGCCAGCACGAAGGCGTCGTTGGCCGAACCGCCATCCACATCGACAACTTCAATACCGTCGCCGGAGGTGGCGCGGCCGGGACCGAAAGCGTTGACGTAGACCACGGTCGCACCGCCGGTCACCACCACGTTATCGACCGCAATACGGTCGGAGGTACTGTTTTCCAGATCGGTATCGATGTATAGCGCACCGTTGTTCGAACGGAATTCGCCGCTACCGCCAGCGTTAGTAAAGGTAGCAACATCGCCTGTATATGCAGTCAGCCCGCCAATGCGAGCATCGGTGTTCTGCAATACCAGGTCACCCGAATGAATGAAGGTGCCCACACCGGTGACGGTGGTATTCACCGAACCGGTTGTCGTTGCTGCCAAAATGTTGGCGTTCAACTGGTTGTCGAGCGTGTTGATGCCCGCGCCCAGCGTGCTGGTGCCGCCTGCGGTGCTCCAGGTATCGCTGTTATTGAAGCTGTTACCCTGGTTGCCCAACGAAACAGTGCCGAGGATGAGGTTGTTATTGTTGATGGTAACCGGTGAAGTGTCACTGTAAATCGCCAGCGCATTGGAAGCTTGCGAGGTGTTGCGCACCGTGCCTTCGACGTTGATTTCTATCGCCTGGCTACCACTGGAGTTGACCAGCACACCGGCGTTGCCGCCCTGGGCCAGGCCATCGATATTGATGGTGGTGGTTCCAAGACCGTTATTGCGGGTAGCGACGCCATACTCGCCGCCAATGGCTTGCCCGGTTGTGGCGACGGTCACGGTAAGATTGCCCGCCGTTGCCCCGGCGACTGCATTGACACCATTATTAGCGGTACCTGTAACGATGCCGTTAATATCAATTTCCGTGGTGCCGGTGCCGTTGTTTAAAGTCCCAACGCCATGCCGTCCTGCGGTCACGGTATTAACCTCGACCGCGAGGTTGCCGGTGTTAGCCTCATTGGTGGCATTAACGCCGTCTTGATTCGTCGCATTCACAATACCGGTGGAAGTAACGGAAAGGTTACCGGCAGTGCGGTTCACGGCATGCACGCCATGCTGCAAGCCGTTCACGTTAATTGCACCGACCGTGGTGTTACCGGTGCCGCTATTCTCCACATCGATACCATGATTGCCGGTGCTGACAACATTGGCGTTGGCAGTTACGGTGAGCGAACCACTGGTGGCAGATGCATTATTGGCCCGAATACCGGATTGAGCCGTGCCCGTCACAACACCGTTGGTCGTTATTTCAGTATTGCCGCCGGTGGTGGAAGAGTTGGAAGTGATAACGCCGAATTGAGCACCGGTAACGGCAGCAGTCTCAACGGTGAGATTACCGGCTGTCGCTCCATTTACGATATTCACACCGTTATCTGCTGTGCTCGTAACAAGCCCATTAGCCGTGATTTGCGTATTACCAGTGCCGTTGTTAGAGGTGTTGATGGCGTGCTGGTTACTGGTAACAGCAGCAGTTTCAACGGTCATATCCACGGAAGTAGCACCGTTCACCGCATTGATACCATGCCCGTTTGTGACATTGATAGCACCTGTCGCGGTGATCTCGGTATTACCAGTACCGTTGTTAGAGGTATTGATGGCAGACAGATTGCTGGTAACGGCAACAGTCTCGACGGTGAGATTGACACTCGTCGCACCGTTTACGGCATTGATACCATGTCCGTTTGTGGCCTCAATAGTCCCTGTAGCAGTGATCTCGGTATTACCGGTGCCGTTATTGGAGGTATTGATGCCATGCAGGCCTGCATTCACGGCATCGACTTCAACGGTAAGGTTACCGGTATTGACCGTGTTGGTGGCATTAACACCGTCTTGATTGGTCGCGGTAATCGTCCCCGTCGAAGTGACGGTCAGGTTACCCGCAGCATTATTAACCGCGTGTATGCCGTGCTGAGCACCCTGCACATCCACGACAGTGATTTCCAGATTACCGCTACCGGCGTTGGATGCATTGATACCGTGGCCTAACGTTCCCACAACGTCATCATTTGCGGTGATGATGAGATCGCCGGTCGAAGCAGCGTTCACCGCATTGATACCTGTCCCATTATTTCCCGTGACAACGCCATTGGTCGTGATAACCGTATTTCCCGTACCGTTATTGCTGGTGGCAATACCGTGCTGGTACCCAGTGACCCCATTGGTTTCCACTTCCAGGTTAAGGGCGTTCACACCATTGACGGCGTTGATACCGTTATCGCCATAACTGGTGACCTCTCCGGTGAGTGTAATGGAGATGCTTCCCGTGCCACCGTTACTGGCCCGGACACCGCCACCATTACCGGTAATGTCACCATTGCTCGTAATTGTTACAGAACCCGGCGTCGGACCAGCATCGCCTGACGTATCGACATTCAAGGCATAGGCATTACCCGTGGTTACAAGCTCCGCAGCATTCGTATCCGTGTAGCTCAAAGCTCCGTGGCCAGTAATGCTTACCGCATTACCTACGTTGGTATTAACGCGGAAGGTATTATCGGTTGTGACCTGGATATTATTTCCCGACACCGCCTGGGTCGTCACTGACACATCAGAAGCCGTATATTGTCCCGATGCAGGCGGATCTTCGGTCAGCGTTGCATGGGCCAACTGCGGCGTTGCGATCATGGCGCTTCCCGAAAGGGCAATCACCATTAAACGACGCCACTGCTGCCTGTTCGAGGACAGTGACTTACGGCCTGCTTGTCTTGGATTATTCATATTTAATTTCTTTCTCCTTATATTTACACAGGTTTCTGTGCGATAAGTGAGTGGACGGGGTCCTGCTTCAAACCTCTTCTATTGTGACATACTTGCCGGTATTCGGCATATTGTCAGACGAATTTTTCATCGTTTTCTTACTGAATCGCGAATTTCTTGCAAATTGGTTGCCCTGCTCCCATCCCGCTTCTCCACCCTTCTCAAGCAGTACCGAGTGCGTCCACAGGCCGTAAACGGCACTCGACAGCGTTTATAAAAAATTCCGCACTTCTCTAAACCGGCTATCTGTGGCATTATGAAATTTTATAAGTACGGTATCTCCCGACTCGCAATTTGCTCCTCCAACCACCCGGCAGATGCCGCCTTCGATAAATCATGAACACCAAAACCCCCGCCCTCAACCTCTCGCCCTCGCTCAACCATCAATACGTCATGAAGAACATGACGCCAAGCCTGGCCTACGACGGCAGCGACGTGAAAGCCTGGCAGCGTTCGCTGCGCCGTAAATTGCAGCAACTCATCGGCATGCCCCAACACGACGGCAAGCCGCTCAAAGTGCGCACGCTGTGGAAACGCGAAACGCCACTGGGCACTTTTGAAAAAATCTCCTTCACGGTGGAACCCAAATGCGATCTCGTCGCCTACTGGTGCGTACCCCACGAAGCCCAGGCTCCCTACACCACCATGATTTGCCTGCAAGGCCACTCCACCGGCATGCACAACTCCATCGGTGTGGAACGCGACGACGAGACCATTCCCAAGGAGATTGAAGGCGACCGCGATTTCGCCATTGGCTGTATGAAACGCGGAGTGGCGGCGCTCTGTATCGAGCAGCGCAGCTTCGGTCTGCGCCGCGAACAGCATCAGGAAGCCGTCTCTTCCCACGGCTGCCACGACGCCACCATGCATGCGCTGATGCTGGGCCGCACCCTGGCCGGGGAGCGCGTGTTCGATGTCGATCGCGGTATCGACTACCTGGCCTCACGTGGCGATGTCGATATGAAGCGCATCGGTGTGATGGGCAACTCCGGCGGCGGGACTATTAGCATCTACGCCGCAGCTCTTTTGCCACGCCTTTCTTTCGCCATGCCCTCATGCGCGTTTTGCACCTATGCCGATTCGATCATGTCAATTTACCACTGCGCCGACAACTACATCCCCGGCATTTTGCAATACGCCGAATCGGCCGACGTGACGGGGTTGTTTGCGCCTAAACCGCTGGTTATTGTCACCGGAGCCGAAGATCCCATTTTCCCCTTAGCCGGCGCCCGCAAGGCATTTCGCAATGTGCAAAAGATCTACGCCGCTGCCGGGGCGAAAGACAACTGCAAACTGGTCGTCGGCAATGGCGGCCACCGTTTCTACGCCGACGACGCATGGCCGGTGTTGTTGAAGTTGATTGGGAAGTAAAAAGTGAGGCTGGAGACTGGGGGCTAGAGGCTGGTTTTTTACGTAGCGGGCTGTTGCCAGCCCCCAGCCTCTAATCTCCAGCCTCTGTCGTTCAAAACAACAACCGTGCTGCCCATACCCGGTTTTTTGCACCGAACTGCTCGATGACACCGCACATATAAGGCGTCTGGCGCAGTTCTTCCACTTCTTCTTCGGGCATGCGTTCGCGCAACATTTCCAGCATCAATTGTCCCGATTCGCCGGTGTTTTGCATCCATTCGGTTTCGACGACCCATACCTCGTTTTCACTCACCGGAGCAATGCCGAAATTGCCCAGGCGCGCACCAGTATTGGGAATGACGACGCGCTCGGTTTCACGAATCACACAAAGCTTGTCGGGATCGACTTGAGCCATCAAAATCGGCGCGCGGTTGCGGAACACGTGGTCGTTATTAAGTTCGTTGTTGGGGCCGTTGCGAGTATAGGTGAGGTAGAGCGCGTCGGGCTGCGTAACCCAGTGCTGCTGCGTGTTATAACTGCCGAGCAGTTCGCCATCGTCAAAGCGCCAGGGAATAGGCTCGGCGAAGTGCAGTCCATCGTCGCCTACCGTGATGTGCCCCATCTGGTCGTTGCGCAGGGTGAGGTAGTAACGGCCTTGAAAGTGGGCGAGTGAAGGCTCACCAAAGCCGCGCGGCACATTACAAGTCATTTCGTCGCCGTGCTCGATATATTCCAGGTTTTCTCCGTCGAAGCCGCAACGCAGCACGGTGGAAGAAAGCATGTAGGGTTCGCCACCACCGTAATAGACCGGCAGTAGAATTTCGCCATTTTCCAGATCGACGCGCTGGGTGCAACCTGCGCCGCTGCGGAAAAAGCGGTCTTCTTCCGGCATTTTCAGTTCTTTCCAGTTGCCCCAGGTGTGGTTTTGCGCATCGTAAACGGCATAGGGTGTCACGCGGGCGTGGGCTTTGGAAATCTTGTTCTTCTGAAACTGCGCCGTATGCCCGGTGCCTAATAGTTTGCCACTGGCGGCGTGCCATTTGGGCCAGAAGTCGCAAACTGCGCGCTCTACCGGGCCGTCCTCATCTTCCAGGAACACGCCACGCTTGAAACCGGGCTGCTCTACTGGCGGCGACCAGGTTTTACCCCGGTCGGTGGAATAGAGGCTTTGCAAGCCTTCGTAATCGTCGCTGCCGGTGAGGCGCAGCTTCTGCATGGTCAATACGACGGTCGGGTCCTGGCCTTCTGCGGTCGGTGGAATGGCTCCGGCACGGGCCTGGGTCCAGCAGGTTTGGCGGTCGTAACCGCTGCTGACGGCGATGAGGTCGATCTTATAATCGTTCATGAGAGAAGGAAATTAACCACAGATGAACACAGATAAACACAGATTTTTAGTGCGAGCTTAGGGTTTAGAACTAAGATTTTAAGATGAGGCCAATCGGAAATATTACACCTGGGTTTTAAGTTCTAAAGTCTGAGTTTCTCAAAATCCCATCTGTGTTTATCTGTGTTCATCTGTGGTTAATTTATCTAAAACTTCATTTTCTTCCAGAATCTTTCCGGCACCAGGCACATCAGTGTCATGATGATGCGCCACGGCCCCGGCGTGTAGATAATTTCTTTCTTATGACGAATGGCGCGCAGAATGTCGCGCGCTACGCGGTCGGGCGGCACGATGAGCGGGGTTTTGTCACTCCCGAAAGTCATGGCGGTATCGACCGGCCCCGGCTTGATAGTAATCACCTGCACCCCGGTGCTGGAAAGCCGCTGGCGCACGCCCTGCATCAGCACCGAAACGGCGGCTTTGGTGGAGCCGTAGATATAGTTGGTGGCACGGCCCCTGTCGCCGGCCACCGAACCAATGGCGGCCAGAAAACCGTCGTTACGGGTTTCAAAATAATCGGTGGCGGCGTTGAGCAGCGAAATATAGGAAGCGTAGTTGGCTTCGATCATGGCGCGGGAGCTTTTCCAGTCGCGCTGCGCCTGTTCCTGGGGCGGCATTACACTGTGGCACAGCACCGCGCCGTAGAGGTCGCCATCACATGCCGTGACGACTTCCTGCCAGAACGCGGCATCACGCTCGCCATCGACAAAACCATCGCTGGCAGCATTAAACGGCAGCACAACGGCTTGCGACTGGGTGCGGATGCGCAGGTCGGCGGCCATGATTTCCAGTTCGCTGGTATCGCGCGCCGCCAGCACCAGATTAAAATTGAAACGCGCCAACTCACGCACCAGTTCGCGGGCAATGCCCGAAGTCGCGCCGACGACTAGCACCCAGCGACGGGCCGTTGAAGAGGTATTTTGCGGGGTCTGTTGGCTCATGGTTTGTGGGTGATACGCAGACGCTTCGAGAGCGCCGAAGCGAATTTTTCTTCGGGATCGAGTTTGTTTTTAATAGCGCGCCATTCTTCAAAGCGCGGATACATGGCGCGGAAACTCTCCGCCGAAAGCAGCGCGTCCTTGGCCAGGTAAACGCGGCCTTTATGGCGCAGCGTGATAGCATCTAGTTCGGCCACGAAAGCGGGCAATTCAGGCGTCCACGGAATATCGAGCGCCAGGGTGTGCCCGGCAAAGGGGAACGAAAGCGGCGCCGGCCCGGCTTTGCCGAAAGTCTTGAGCACGGCCAAAAACGAAGCGTGCCCTGAACCGGAGATTTTTTCGAGCAGTTGCACCAACGCTTCGCGGCTGGTCTCATACGGCAATGCGACTTGATACTGAATGAAGCCGCGCGCGCCGTAGATGCGGTTCCAGTTTTCCACCGCATCGAGCGGGTAGAAAAAGGTGTTGAAATCGACTGCCGCGTTCTTGGTGGCGTGAGTGGCGAAGTAAGCCGCATTGAATGCCTTGATAGAGAATGGGTTCAGCACGAAGTCGGGAAAATCGAGCGGCACGCCTTTGGGTTTCTTATCGGGCAAGTGCAACGGATTGGCGCGCGCCTGGGGCGTTGCCAATTGCTCGGGCCGGGCATGGTTGCCGCGCATCAGCACCGCCCGGCCCAGGGCGGAGCCAGTCGCCAGACAGTCGATCCAGGCCACCGAATATTCATAGGCGGCATCGTCTTGAAACGATTCCAGAGCGCTATCGAGATTGTTGACTCGCTGGTATTCCACCGCGACATAAGCCGAAGAAATCCGCTTGAGGCGAAACCTGGCACGTAGGATGATACCCGTCAGCCCCAGCCCACCGACCGTGGCCCAGAAGGCTTCGGCGTTCTCTTCGCGGCTGCATCGCAGCACATCGCCGCTGGCGGTAAGCAGGTCGAAAGAGAGCACGAACTCGGAAAATGCCCCGGCGACGTGGTGGTTCTTGCCGTGGATATCACAGGCAATTGCGCCGCCCACCGTCACATATTTAGTACCCGGCGTCACCGGTAAAAACCAGCCGCGTGAACGGAAGAGGTCGATGATATCGGTAAACGAAACCCCGCCCTCGCATTCCAGCACGCCGGTTTCTTCGTCGAAGGAGAGAAAGCGGTTCAGCCGTTCTTGCAAGACGGTGGCGTGCGGGTTGAGCGCGGCATCGCCATAGGCGCGGCCCAGGCCGCGTGCCAGTAAAGTCGGCTCGTTCTTAACGATCTCGACCTGTTCGTGCTGTTTTTCGGGACGAAACAGCACACATTCTTCCACCGGAACACGTCCCCAACCGGCAATTCGTTTTGTGGCGCTACGCATAAAGTTCTGTTTTATCTATCTTAACACGGGTTATAGGTGAGGGGTGATAGGTTATAGGGAGGAACAGACGCCGCGTGAGAGGGGATTGTTTATTTTGGTTTGAAGGTGAGAGCGGCGGCTTCGGTGAGTTTCATTCCTGTCTTGTCGTTGGGGCGAACGGTTGTGATCATAAGGACAAATCGGTCTTTCATCTGAACCATAAATATCGAACCCTCCACTTTTACATCGCGTTTGCGGGTCGCCCCACTCCAATGCAGTCGCAACGCTTGCGCACCATTTATTCGCCCCGATTGAGGCGTTGTTTGCTTCCAATTCATAAAGGCTCTTTGATAGCCCACGATGAGATCGTCCAAAGCGGTTTTCAAAGTGTAATCGTGAAACTGTTCCGGCGTGAGCTTAGGGCTTACCAAAGCTATTGCCTGGTCGACTCCCTCCTTGCGCGCTTTTTTACCCCAGGTATATGCTGGCCCGCCCTCAAGCTCATCTTTTTCCAGAATGAAGCTGGAAGGCACTCGAATCGTTCCATACTCGGTTTGAACAGGTGCCGATAATTTAGTCAGCAACTCCGGCGCGGGTTTCCATTCGGGGAGTTTGTTAGCCTGCGGCTTTGCTAATGCGCTGGAAAGACAACAAGCCAGCACGGCCATGGTGAGAAGAAAACGAGAACGCGTTTTTGTCATGGTTTGATTGTAACAGTTGGCAATGAGCAGAAACTCTCAAACTTGCGATAATTAGCAGTATCTTATTGAGATGAGCCTTTTTATGACGAACCTTTGTCTTCTGCCACGCCTGTGCCTGATGCTGCTCTGCACTTTCTTAGCGTTTTCGGGCCGTGCCCATGCCGAGCCGGTCGTCGATAGCCTGGCGTTTTCACCGGACGGGCGGGTGCTGGCAGTGGGCGCTCATGGAAGCCAGGGCACGCAAATCACCGGGCAGGAACTGCGTCTTTATGATGTGGCGAGCGGGCGGCGGCGTTGGGCGGCTACGAGCAAAGCCCAGGCACCGGCCCTGGCCGCTTTTTCACCGGACGGCTCACGCGTCGTCCTCGCTACCCGGCCACAAGCCGGGGTTACGGGGCAAGTGACGGTATGGGAAATCGCCACCCGCCGTCCGGTGCTGGAACTGACTCTGGAGAAGCACGAGCAACTCACCGCCCTGGCTTTTTCGCCCGATGACAAAGCCTTGATGCTGGGAACTAATCTCATCAGCGGCCAGACGCAGATCGGGGCCGTGAAGCATTTCGACATGGCGCGCGGCGAACTGCAGCAGACCGTGCTGACTCTGGAAGCGACACCGCAATCGCTCACCTATTCCAGCGATGGCAGCGCATTGGTGGGCGTGATGGCGTTAGCTCACAATCTTACTGATAAAGGAGCCGAGGTCATTTTCTGGAACACTGCCGATTACAGCATCAAACAGCGTGTCTCCCTGGGCGATGTAGCGGTGCACCAGATTGCTTTCACGCCCGATTTGAAACGCGCCGCGCTCACCACCAACAAACTCAAAACCACCGAGGCTACGCTTGTGCTGTGGGACCTCGAAACCCAGGCGTTTGTGCGTCCCGCACTGCCAGCTAATGGCGGTATCACTTCGCTGCATTTCTCTCCCGACCAGCAACAGCTCATCGTCGCGGGTAAACGCTTGGCCGATAAGCAAGCGCATCTTTGGATTCTGGACGCTACCACCGGCGCGCTGTTGCGCGAGTTCGGCCTGGGCTATGTTGTCGAAGGTGAACATGCCACCGCCTACACCCCCGACGACCAAGACCTGGCGATTGTGGATGAATTGAATACCATCGAACTCCGCAGCCTGGAAGATGGGGCTTTGATTCGTGTTTTTGAATAAACACAATTCATTACACATTTAAAACGCTCCATTCCAAACGTGCGATAATGAAGTAAGAATGAGAACGATTTGTGAATTTAAATTCTTATTAAGGTGATTGATTGCGGATGAATAGCTTATTGATGCGGCGTTGTAGTCTCGTTTTTATTAGTGCATTTTTGTGGACGGCTTGTTGTTGGGGTAAGCCCAGTAGCACGGATGCAAATCTTACGCAGACCGAAATCGCTCATATCGATTTTTCCTCTGACGGGAAATACATGGCATTAACCCTGCGGCATTCTCAAAAAGGTAACATCACAGGACACGGTATCCAGATGTGGAGTGTCGAAACCGGAAAGAAGATTTGGGCGGCGGAAGTGCCGGGACAAGAGAACGGGCTTCTCCGCTTTTCGTCCGATGGAAGCAGGGTAGCATTGAGTGGCAGAGTGATAAAAGACTCTGCCGGTGCAGTGAAGGTCTGGAATGCTGCTTCGGGACAGCAGCAGATGGAGTTCACTTTAGAACGTGTTGTGCATATCGGGTCGATAGCCTTTTCGCCCGACGGTAAAACGTTAGCAGCTACGATTCATCGCCCGGCTCTTTATAGATCGGACACGCGCGAAGAAAAAGCCGAAATCAAGCTATTCGACATCGAGACCGGCAAGGCGAATCAAACGATTATGGCCTTCGAGGGACACGCTACCAATCTTATCTATTCAGCCGATGGCAGCACGTTGGTTGCCGTTTTGAATCATTCCATTCAATTGAACGTACAGAACGTGGAAGTGGTCTTTTGGGATAGCTCGGATTACAGCATCAAGGAACGAGTCCCTATGGGGAAGATTTTCATTCATAAGTTTGCCCTTTCACCGGATGCAACGAAGGCGGCATTACTTGGAGCGAAGCTGGACCCCGAAAAAGAGCAGCCAACCATTTTGACCCTGTGGAATGTGCCAAATCAGTCGTTTCAACGAACGTCTCTGCCTGATAATAGAAAAGAGCGCATCGACTACATGAAATTTACTCCCGATAGTAATAGGTTAGTTGTTGCCGGGACGATTTTTAAAACAAAACAAGCCGAAGTATGGGCATTAAGTGCCGCAACCGGCGATGTTCTTGGGCAATTAAATGCCGACAATGCTTTTGGCGAGACCAAATACGCCGCTCCTTTAGCAGCACTTACTCACGACGGTAAAGCGATTGCACTCCTTAACGCCCAAATGAAGCATATTGAGCTACGTAGCCTGGAAGATGGTACGTTGATCCGAGCTATTGAATAAGCGAATGCCGTTATTTCTTAATAATAAACCGATACCATGAAAAAACTCTTTGTTCTCCTCTTGTGCTTGCTTTGCTGCGGCAGCTACGCCCAGGCGCAAAACAGAGCGCAGCTTAACGTCAAAGAAATCCTCTTTTCTCCCGACGGTAAAAAAATGGCGATTGGCCTCGAACGCACTGGAAGTGGAGGCAAACAGATAGTGCGCCTCTGGGAAGTGGAGACGGGGAAACTATTATGGGCACGCGACGCCGAAGCGGTCACCGGCAATGATATCGCCATCTCGCCCGACGGCACCTTGTTGGCCGTGAGTGGTACAGGAAAAAGAACCGGAGTCACGACCAAGACTTATGTCGAATTTTGGGGTATTGAAAAAGGCGAGTTGGTGCTCTCTGTCGAATTAGGGACAGGTGAAGTTGTCGATAGCCTGGCGTTTAGCCCCGACGGCAAGCACCTTGTCGGTGCTGTCAATCCTATTGTCGGCAAAACGCGCAATGCTGAAGTTCGCCTGTGGGATGTTGCAACTGGCAAGCTGGAACGCACGCTCCATTCTTATGAAGGCACGAGTGATAGCCTGGCAATCAGTACCGATGGAAAACGTATGGTTGTTCGCCACCGGAAAGAGGCACTTAATTTGAGTGAAGAGGTGAATAGCGCTTACCTTACGTTATGGGATTTGCCTGAGTTTAAGCTGGTGCGGACGTTGGGAATTGGGCAGTATCTGCTGAGAGGGTTGCTGCCGTCTCCCAATGGTGAGTCGTTGGCTTTTCTGGGCGCGCCCGCACAAGAGCCCAGCACATTGATTTTCTGGAAGATTGGCGCTCCTGCCCTAACCCCGACTGCATTGCCCGACCCCGCTGTTGAACGTGTTAGTTTTTTCCGGTTCACTCCCGATGGAAAAGAGATGGTTGTCACGGGCGAGAGTATCGAAAAGCCAAAACAAGCAGCTTTATGGGTTGTGGATACCGAGAAAAGCCGCATAACTCGTGTATTGCACGCAGCCTCTCCTGTATCGCCGCAAAATTCCTCACAATATCCATTAGCTATTTCTCCCGATGGCAAGAGCCTGGCGATTATTTCCGGGCAGAGCAGCATTGAATTGCGCAGCATGCAAGACGGCGCGGTGATTCGTAAGTATGAATAACCAGTGGGTGCATCAAAAGCAACGGGCATTTAATGGAAAAAACACAGGTAGATTGTTCATGAAAAAGAATCGAGGCGTTTTTTTGGTAGTAGCGGGTTTGCTCCTGGCAAGTGATTCTGTCATTGCCCAGACCGATATGCCTACTGAGGTTGAACCGGCATTCCTCAGAAAGAATTTCGTTCCACAGCGTCCGCGCATTGCAAATTCAGAAGAACACGAAGAAGCGAAATGGCTGCTCTATGGGACAGTGCCCAGGCTGCAGAAGGAGGAGTATGACTTCCTTGAGAAAATGGCTTTGAAGGCGCGCACCTCTAAAGCCGTATTTAGCACCGGCCACTGGCATCTCACCCAGTTTTATAAAGGCGTCACTTCCTATGGCGGCGGAGATCCTAAGGGTGACAAATCCATCGCCATGCTGACCAAGTGGGCATCACAACGTCCGCAATCCATCACCGCTCAGGTAGCTTTGGCCCAGGGGTGGGTGAACTATGCCTGGGTAGCAAGTGGTAATGGGCAAACAGAGCCCGACTGGGAACTTTTTCGTGAGCGGATAGAACAAGCACGGATGGTATTGCGCGAGGCCAAAAATTTACCGGATAAAGACCCACATTGGTGGTCGGTCGCCCAGGAAGTAGGGATATGCCAGCATTGGGATGAGGCTACCTTTGAGAGCTTGTATCAGGAAGCGATTGAATTCGAGCCAACCTACTACCCCTACTATTTCAATAAAACAACTTATTTCCTGGAACGTTGGCATGGAAAGAAGGGCGATCCCGAAAAATTTACAGCCGAAGCCGCCAATGCTTTTGGCAAGCTCAAAGGCCAGGCGCAGGGCGATGCTCTCTATGCGCGAATGTTCTGGAACTTCGATTCCAGGCATTTTTCTGAAGTCTCTTTTCAAGATCCAGCCCTGATTTCCATCGAACGCATCGAGCGCGGTATGCAAGAATTAACCCGGCAATATCCTGATAACGTCGTTGTACATGCAGCCTGGATTCAAATGTACTATCTCAATCAAAATCCGGCCAATAAAGCTAAAGCTCTTCAGTTACTTCCCAAAACCCGCAATATTGTCGATCCCTGGGTATGGCATAACATAGATGCGTATAATTCAGTCGTTCTTTGGGCCAGCCGCCCCTAACTACAACCCATGACCTCTCACCTCTACATCGCCCTCAACACCGACGAATCGCAAAGCGGCCTCCTGCACGCCACCTTCGACAGTGCCACCGGCACGCTCACCACGCCTCAAACGACATTGCCCACGCCTTCGATCATGTTTCTGGCGCTCTCGCCCGATAAACGCACCTTGTATGGCGTGAGTGCCGACATGTTGGATAACGGCCAGAAAGTCGGCGGTGTGCTGGCCTTTGCAATCGACCCCGAAAATGGCGGTCTTACCGCCCTCAAAAGCGAACCACGCGGCGGCGTCTTGTGTCACCTCAGCGTGGATGCCACCGGCAAATGGCTGCTGACAGCGGCTTACACCGATGGACAGGTCGCGGTGTGGTCTTTAGCCGAGGATGGTGCCATTAACGGGCTGACTACCCTTATTCAGCATGAAGGCCAGAGTGAAGGCGAAGGGGCCGATGAACGCCGCCAGCGCGCGCCGCACGCCCACCACATTATCCCTTCGCTCGATAATAAACAGGTCTTCGCCGCCGACTTGGGGCTGGATAAAATCGTGATCTACGATTTCGACGACGCCACCGGCGCGCTCACCCCGGCCGAACCCGCATTTGCCCAGACTGCGCCCGGAGCCGGCCCGCGCCATGCGGTGTTCCACCCCAACGGCGAATTCCTTTATAGTGTCAACGAACTCGATAACACGGTGACGGTGTTTGCCAGGCAAGATGGGCAGTGGAATGCGGTGCAGGCGATTTCCACCTTGCCTGAAGGCACGACCGAAGGCACCTGGACGGCGGAGATCATCATCACTGCGGACGGGCATTTTATTTACGCCACCAATCGTGGGCACCACAGCATCGCAGCCTATCGCGTGGGCGGCGATGGGCTTCTTTCTCTGATCGCCATCGTGCCCAGCGGACGTTTCCCGCAGCACATCACTTTCGACCCCACCGAGAAATGGCTTCTCTCGGCCAATACACACGACAACTCCATCAGCATCTTCCAGCGCGATACCGGCACCGGCGAACTGCTGGCAACCGGCACAGTGGACGGTTTGCCCGGCGGGACGATGTGTTTACAGTTTGGTTGAAGAACAGGAGAGGCGATGTCAAATATCGCCTCTCCTTCTTTGTGAATTTCTTGCCTTTTTTGCGGTGAAAGGAAACGCATTCAACCGACATCCTGTCGCACCAACACTCCGCCGCCGGGTGGTAGGGTGAGGGCGGCCTGAGTATCGTTGGTTGACGTCCAGATGCGGCGGATAGCATCGAAGACGGACAGCTTCCCTGGCCCGGCCAATGTCGCGGTGGCCGGATTCTTATAATCGAGGTTCACCACGAAAACATGAGAAGGCGCGCTGGGTTTGGTAGCATCGCCAAAATAGCCCAGCAGCATTCCGGCCTCTTGCCCGTTGGTGGAAACTGATTGCAATTGAAAAGGCGCATTTTGCGGCAGCATCTGAGTGCCCTCATATACTTTACCGATATGATTGGCCCCTAACGACCGCAATGGCTGAAGCTGCGAAGCAACGGCGACGAACTGAGGGTTCAACTGTTTGGCGGCTTCATATTGCGGGGTAGGGCTGCCGTCGGGTTTCATCATCTGGCCAGGGTCGTCGGAGTATTTCTGGTAAAGCGAACCGACGTGATATACGTAGTAGGAAATCCCCTGCCCGCCATAGGCCAGCGTGGTGTTATTGAGCCAGCGCAATTCATTTTCCTGGGGCGCACGGATTCCAGGATTGAATTTGCAGGCCTGGATAATATTCATGAAGGGAATATCAGCATCAAGCGCAGCCTGGCGCACAAGGCCCAGGTTCAGGAAGTAGTCCAGGCCGTCTTTATCCTGGTTAAAATGGTAATGATCGTAACTTAACAAATCGGGCTTAACGGTTTCGATATATTGGCGCAGATACTCCTTGTAGTTCTCGACCTTATTACCTGTATCGGCCACACCGAGTTGTTTAGGAGTGGCGTAAGTCGGGAAAAGATTGACATAAGCCAGGCTGCCGGGCGATTCCTTGCGCAAATAAGCCACCAGCTTGGCAATCTGGTCGAATTGCGTTGTGTTGGGTTCGTCAATGAGATAGTAACCGTAGAGCTGCGGGTTATTTTTCACACGTTCGATGAGTCCCTGAAGCTGGGGAAATTTCACCGCGTCATCGAACACGTGCGGTGCAGTGCGCGGGTTGAGCAGTGGGGTTTGCAGCATCCAGCGCAAGCCATATTGCTGGGCCTTGATGATGCCGGGTTCGGGCGTCCACACCAGGTTAAAGCCACCATCAGCCATTTGTCTGGTACTGGCATCGGTCATGGGTGGTCCGGCAAAATAGGTTGTAAGCGGAGTGCCCATTTTCCAGCGTTGCGGACTGGAGGTATCGGCACTGCTAAAACAGGCACAGGCTGTAGTCATCAAACAAACAGCCGATGCCGTTCCAACGGCATAAATGAAATTTTTTTTCCGGTTGCGATTTTTAATTCTCATGAATTTTGCTCCCAATAATTAATGAACCGTAAAACGTACGTCACGTTTTGCGGTGGAATAAGGCACGCTGGTTCGCGCCAGCCACTTTACATGGCCATCGGCATAAAGATAGTTGTCGCCAGAAAGGTGCATGCCGGTTCCGGCATAATAATCGGCTGCAGTGACGCAAGGCGCACCGGGATTGCAGGGACGTTCGGCGTTTTTAGTCGTATCCCCAATAAAATTGGCGCCCATACGCGAAGGCTGCATTTCCCATAAGAGAAAAACGTCCGCCGGTGTGGGAATCGCTGCCATGCTCAAACGATAAAACAGAAGGCCGACCTGGTCGTTGCCGCCAATGTAAATATTAAAGTAGTAGTGGACGGTATCGGTGGCCAAAAACGGTGGATATGCCCAGGCGCTTCCCATTGCATATGTTGAGGTTTGACTGGGACATACCCAGACCTGTTTATTCTTGATATAAGGGGCTACTACCGCGAAGTAGCTCTGGTAGGGCGTCCCTGCCGGAACAGAAAAGTTGGCGGGAAATCGCTCGTCATAATCCTGGACATACATCATATACCCCATACCGATCTGTTTGAGATTACTCAGGCAACTGGTGCGCCGGGCGTTTTCACGAGCACGTGCAAAAACCGGAAATAAGATCGCTGCCAGTATACCTATAATTGCTATGACAACAAGTAATTCTATTAAGGTAAATCCCACATTTCTTTGTGCCGGCTGTCTACAAATGAACTGACGGTTCATGTTGAATCACTCCTTTATGAATATGTATGTATTGCATGTTAATTATTGAGAGGCGCTGCCGTGGATTGATGAACGGCCAGTTGCGTTGGGAAGACCAATTGGTTCAATTCAGTGCTATTGGCATTTTCAAGGGCTTGGAGTAGCAGATGCACCGCCCCTGCGCCCATCTCTTTGTGAGGAATGTGCACGGAAGTCACCTCCGGTTGAAAATGATACTGGCCGGAGACGTTGTCGAAACCAGTGACACTCAGGTCGCGTGGCACACTCAGCCCGTCACACTGAGCATGATAGATCACTCCCATCGCCACCGGGTCGTTGTGGCAAACGATAGCGGAAATGCCAGGGCGTCGCTCTGCGGAGCCGCCGTTTTTCTCGCGTAGCAGTTGCCATCCCCGGCAACCTGCACATTCATTGCATCCCACACATAATGGCCCGGAGGTTATGCCAGGCAATCCCAGCGTGATATCGATCCACTCATCGCGCACAGTGATGTTCGCCTCTTTCATGGCATCGAGGTAGCCTTGTAAACGCACAGCGGTTGAGGGCTCTTTGCTCACTCCCAGAAAGGCGATGTTACGATGCCCCAGTGCCAGCAGGTGCCGGGTCGCTTGATAAATGCCACTCTGGTCGTCGCGGTCTATATTGTGTGTCGCTCCGGTATGATCCTGGAAAGTGACGACAGGAATTCCCAGCTTGTGCATCGAGGCAATTTGCTCGGCGGATTCCACCAGCGTAATGACCCCGTCCACACCGTGCGTTTCAACAATACGCGGCAAATTGCCCGAGCGCATCAGGCAGATGCACATATCCAATCCCAACTGTTGCGTTTCCGTTTCCACTCCCTCGATAAGCGGCATATAGAATGGTATATGCCGTGGAGAGGATTGCATGGGAGGAAAAATCATCGCCAGCGTATTCGTCCTGAGTTGGCGCCCGTAACGCTTGGTAATCAACTGGCGAGCAGCCTGGTTGGAGCTTTCGTTATAGCCCAATTCGCGCGCCGCTTCGCGCACCCGTTCCTGGGTGCCGACAGCCACCGAGGCATGGCCTTTCAAAGCCATCGCGACCAGCGAGCGGGAAATTTGCAGTTTGTCGGCGATTTGTTGTTGGGTAACGCTCATGAGAATGCACTTTTGCGGCCTACTCTTCTGACACGTGTCAATTATACCCCGCCAAACAAGATTCTAAACATTTTTTTAGTAATTTTCTTTTGTGTTTTTTGTGCCTTTTCGTGGCTATTCTCATTTATACGCATTGCGCCGATACGCCGCAGGCGTCATGCCGGTTTGCCCCCGAAACACGCGGTGAAAATGCTCCGCCGAGCCAAAACCACTCCGCTTGGCGATGTCTTCAATGTTCTGACGGCCTTCTTCCAACAGGTTTTTTGCCAGGGCGATGCGCTGGTAACGCAGGTGCTCGATGGGTGAAAGTCCGGTTTCGCGCTGCAACAGGCGGCATAAGTAGGCGGTGCTCACCGGGATAGCTGCTGCACATTGGGCCACTGTCACCGGGCGATGGGCTTGTTCTTCAATCCAGGCCAGGGCACGCTCTGTGATGGGCGAAAGCTCGCCGTGTTGCCAGGTGTGGTGCAGAGGCACTTCACGCAGTAGCTCGCGTATCATGTCGGGAAAGCGGTGGCGGATGTCGTCGAATGAATAAAACTGGAGAATTTCCTGCTGCAAGCGGCGAAACACCCGCGACAGGCTGTGCGTGGTATCGAGGTCGCATATCAACAGGCAAACGAATTCCATCATCCGTTTTTGCACTCCGTTGATATGGCGATGATAGCGGTACATCACAGTGCCCATCCAGGCTTCGAGGGCGGCTTCCCAATGAGAGGGCGAATGCAAGCCTTGTCGTTCCAACGATTCACGAATGCGGCGCAAGGCCAGGCGGCGGGCGTCGAGTTCATCGCTCAAAGAAAGTGCAAACGGCGTATCGCGGGTAAAGGCCGCCAGTTCTTGACGGCGCAGTTGCACGGCGGCGTTTTGCAGGCAACTGATGAGCGCCGTTGGTTTTTCGCAGCACACCGCCTCGCCGTATATCCAACCGCGCCGGGGAGTGAACGGCGTGGTATTTTCGGGCGCCCACATAATGTAGATGGTGCCGGGGTGCAGGTGCCAGTAGTATCTCTCGCGCTGCCAGCCATCGGGCACCCGGGAACCGTTGCGCGGAAAGCGGGCCGCGCAGATTTGCACCGGAAAACGCAGGCCCATCTCGGCAAACCCCCGCTCTATTTCGCGTGGGGCCACTTGAAGCGCATTGAAGACGGCTTCGCGCATTTGCTCAAAACCAACAAGGTCAGATTTCATCATATATCAGGCAAAAACCCCAATATTTTTTGCGTAAAGCTGATGTAATCTTAACCTATCCGTTGTTTTCAGGGAGAGATTCATGTCGATTGCCGGTTTTATTAACGAGCCAGCGCGCCAGTTAAAAGTTGGGGGCAGCTACGATGTCATCGTGGCGGGCGGCGGTTTGGCGGGAGTGGCCACTGCCGTGGCGGCAGCGCGCGCCGGGGTTTCTGTGTGCCTCATCGACAAGGCGTTCGGCCTGGGCGGGCTGGCAACCCTGGGACAGGTGACGGTGTGGCTGCCGCTCTGCGATGGCTATGGTCGGCAGGTCACCGCCGGACTCAGCGAAGAGATGCTCAAACTCTCGGTCGATCCCCTCGCCCAGGATAATGCCACCGCGCGTTTCATCGGGGTGCCCGAAGCCTGGAAGGGGAATGGGACGTTAGAAGAGCGTAAAAAATCGCGCTACCTTACCCGCTTCAACCCTACCTTTTATATGCTGGCGCTTGAAGAATGGCTGTTGCAAGCCGGGGTGGAACTGCGCTACGATACGCGCCTGTGCGGTTTGCATCACAGCGATGACAAAATCACTCACGTCGTGATTGAAGATAAAGCCGGGCGCAGCGCCCTGGCTTGCAACAGCCTCATCGACGCCACCGGCGATGCCGACGTGTGCCACCTGGCGGGCGAGCCGACTCAAACCCTCGATGGCAACGTGTTGGCCGGTTGGTTTTATACGTTGCGCGAGAACGGACTGCATCTACATGGCATGACACGTCCCTACGACAAGCAAGGCGCTCAAAACGAGAAGGGTGCGCCTTTTTTCCGCGGCGATATCCCCGAACAGATCACTGCGCAGTTGGTCGGGTCACGGGCAATGGCGCGGGAAAAAATCGCCGAGATGCGCGAGCGAGACCCCGAACGCGACGTGCAGATTTTCAGCGTGCCCACCCAGCCTTGCTTTCGCATGACGCGCCGCCTGGATGCGCCGTTTTCCATGAACGTGGCTCATACCCATCAGTATTTCGAGGATACGGTGGGCCTCATCAGCGACTGGCGCAAAGCCGGGCCGGTGTTCCCCATGCCCAAGCGTTCGCTATTGGCTCCCGGGCACCGCAACCTGATGGCTGTTGGGCGTTGTATGGGGGCCGACCCCACAATGTGGGACGTGACGCGGTGTTTTCCGGGTTGTGTGATGTCGGGCGAAGCCGCCGGAGCGATTGCGGCGTTGTCGGTGAAGCAAGGCGATAACGATGCCCATGCCCTGCCGGTGGAAGCAGTACAAAAATACTTAACGGCGACCGGGAATTTATTGGACCCGGCATTAGCACAACCAACCGAACAATAATGGCGTGCCCAACACCCTATGGGCATCGAGCTAAGGTGATTTTTGATCAGTTACGATCTCCCCTCCCTCAGGGAGGGAGTCGGAGAGTAATGGTAATAATGAATATGGAATGATGAACCATAAAAGCTCAATGTCTTTCATTCAACACTCATAATCCGCATGATGCCTGGACTCCCCCACCCAACCTCCCCCTATGGGGGAGGAGTTACGCTACGCTTACCCTTCTCTGCCAATAAGCTGATAATTTAGAGGAGTGGCATCAAAATGCTTAGCTTGATGCCTATGGGGACGCAGCATGCTGCGCCCCTACCCACGAATTGCAAGGCTGACGATTTTATCGTTCTCCACCACGAAATGGTAATGCAACTCAATCGGGCTGCCGTCGAAATTGCCTGAAACTTGCGCGGTCACAACCGTCTCGCCGTGTTGCTCTTTCACACTGGTGGCTTCCACTGTCACACGATATTTACGGTTTGTTGTCTCAATCCAATTGGCGATAGTGGCGGGGCCGCGCAACTCTTCTCCCTCATCTTGCACCACGGCACTCTCGGCGAAACAGGCCAGCATGGCGGTGGTGTCGTGACGGTTCTTGGCCTGGTAATACTCTTCGATAATGGTTGGCAATTGAATAGACATGGTTTCTCCATAGGAAATTAGATTGTCGGCACAGTGCCGCCGTCGATGCGGTATTCAACACCGGTAATATAGGCAGCCCGCTGCGAGGCCAGGAACGCCACCAGTTCGGCTACATCCTGTGGGCTGCCGGGATGCCCCTGCGGAATACCACCCAGCGAGTTCATCAAAGCTTGCCGGGCGGTATCAATATCGGTTCCCGTCCCGGCAGCCAGCCTCTCCAACAGCCGTTTTGCGGCTTCGGTTTCAATGTAACCCGGCGCAACCGCCACTACGCGCAGCCCCTGGGACGCGACCTGATTCGATAACCCTTTGCTGTAAGTAGTGAGAGCCGCTTTGGCAGCGGCATAGGCCAGGGTCGCTTCGTAGAGCGGTAATTCACGCTGGATAGACGAAATATGCACAATAACGCCGGAATGCCGTTCGAGCATGGCAGGTAAAAAGGCCCGGTCCAAGCGCACGGCGGCAAACAGATTCTCCTGAAAAGCTCGCTCCCATTCTTCATCGTTCAAGACTAACGCTCCACCTTCGGGAGCCGAGGAACCGCCGATGTTATTTACCAACACATCGAGAGCGCCAACTCGCTTTTCTACCTCACTCACCACTTTCGCCACGCCGTCGGGAGAGGAGAGATCGGCCTGAATAAAATGGTCGGGCGATGATAACGAATCAGGCACCGTGCGTGCCGTGGTCAGCACGGTTGCACCGGCGCCACGAAAACGGGCAGCGATAGCGGCGCCAATACCTTTGGTGCCTCCGGTCACCAGAATGGTTTTATCGGAAAATTCGTTAGAATAATTGGAAATGGGCAGAGACAGGCTCATGATTTGAACTCCTTGAATCAGTATCCTTTCTATTGTTGCCCGTCTTAAACTACCCCACAATCCGGAAAATAAAGCCTAACCGGGATAAATTTATCCCTATTGCGGCTTCAAATTATGTACAAACGAAAAATCCCCATCGAACTCAATTGCGGGTTAGATCTGGTGAAGGAAGTCGTGTTTGGCAAGTGGAAAATCCACCTCATCTACTTCATCGCCCAGGGCATGCAGCGGCCCAGTGAACTGCAACGCAAAATTCCGGGGGCGACGCGGCGGGTGCTCAACGTGCAGTTGAACCAATTGGAAGACCACGGCATCGTCTGCAAAAAGATTTACCCCGAACTGCCGCCCCGGGTGGAATATTCGTTGACTGAACTGGGACAGTCGCTTTTGCCGCACGTAGTGGCCCTGGGGGAATGGGGCGATGAGCATCAGCAACATTTGCGACAGGTCATTGAAGCGGAGTGGAAGAATGCCGCAGGCAACTAAACTTCGATTACGACATACAGTTTCACGAAAAATCGCTACGCCTGATTGCCTCCCCACCTCCCACCTCCTATCCCCCCACCTCCCATTACAAATTTGCGTCCAAACACCCGGTGACTTAGAATTTCACCTGTCGTTAATCATTGCAGCCATCCATTGCAGCAGGAAGTACTTTCATGATTGAGTTTAAGAACGTAACGGTGTGCTACGCGCCCACGGCACGGCACCCGGTCAACGCCATCACCGATATCAATCTTCGGATTGAAAAGGGCGATTGGGTGTTTTTTGTGGGGCCATCGGGCGCGGGCAAAAGTACCCTGCTCAAGCTGCTCCACTGCGGCGTACCGGCTTCGGCCAAGATCAGCGGCCAGATCCTGCTCGATTCCAAGGACATCACCCACTTAGCCACCCGCGAAATTCCTTTCGTGCGCCGCAAAACCGGCGTGGTGTTCCAAGATTTCCAGCTTCTTGCCCAAAAAACCGCCTGGGAAAACATTGCCTTCGCCCTGCGCGTTATCGGCGCACCGCAAAGCCGCATCGCACGCGAAGTGCCGCGCGCACTCGATACAGTGGGCCTGGCGCACAAGGCGCACGCCCAGCCCCACGAACTTTCGGGCGGCGAGCAGCAGCGAATTGCCATCGCCCGCGCTATCGTCAATAACCCGACTCTCTTGTTGGCCGACGAGCCGACCGGAAACCTCGACCCCGAAACCGCCACCGGCATCGCGCAGGTGCTGCAACGCATCAATGAAGAATGGGGCACCACCGTGGTGATGGCCACCCACGACCGCCACCTGGTCGATACCATGAAGCGCCGCGTGGTGCGTGTGCGCGACGGCGGCATCGCTTCGGATGAAGCCCAGGGTATCTACCATCCCGAGGACGATCTTCCTGCTCCGCGCACTGCACCCATCGAAGAAATTAAAGAGGAAGAAGAACCGCCGCTGGACGAATTCGATCTGCCGGACACATCCAACGACGCGCCCCTGGGATCGAGCGACAACCCGATTCCTCATTACGGAAGGAAATAGGCTCACGCAGAGACGCAGAGAACGCAGAGGAGATAGAGGGTGAGTGGGTGTAGCTCCCCTCTCTCAGGGAGGGGTTGGGGGAGGGAGTCATGTCCTTAAACATCGATCTCATTACCAACTTACGATCTCTATTAAAATTCTCTCTGCGTTCTCTGCGCCTCTGCGTGAGCTAAAAAATATCATGTCTGAAATTTTCGGTTTTTGGGCGCGCGAAACGGTTTCCAACATTCGCCGCAATCGTTTGATGAGCCTGCTGGCGGTTTCCACCGTCACGGTGGGCTTGTTCGTGTTGGGAGCGTTCTACCTGGCGTGGGGCAGTGTACAAAGCACGGTCGGCGCGCAGACGAAGAAGCTCGACCTCGTGGTCATTCTCGATCGCAACGTTACTAATGAACGCCGCAAGCAAATCTACGATGCCGCCCGTTCAACCAATCTTAAAAAACTGACTTTCGTCTCTAAAGACAAAGCGCTTCGCGACATGGGACGCGAACTCGAAGGCATTCCGATTGAGGACTTGCGCAAAGACAACCCACTGGGCGACGAATTGCATCTCGAACTCAAGAACCCCGAAGACATCTTCAAAGTGCGTGAGTTCATGTCGTCCATTAAAGGTGTGCAAAGCATTCGTAACCCGGCCGAAGATAAAGCGGTGGGCTACCTGCTCTCGATCAACCGCCTGGTGAAAATCGCTGGATCTATCGCCTTCGTGGTGCTGGGTATCGGCATTCTGCTCATCATTCACAATGCCATCCGGCTTACTATTTTTGCCCGTCGCCGCGAAATCCGCATCATGGAATTGGTAGGTGCAACCTCCTGGTTTATTCGCGTCCCGTTTCTCATGGAAGGGGTCATCTATGGCCTCACAGGTGCGGTGTATGCCGGTGCCGCTCTCTTCTTCCTGTATGCTGCAGCCGTGCGTTCGGGCACGCCAGTGCTCGATCTCATTCTTCCCGAAGCGCCCATGATGCTGATGTGGCAGTGCCTGGGCTGGTTAGCCGTCGCCGGTATCTTCTTCGGCCTGGCCGGTTCGTGGCTGTCACTTTCGCGTTCGATGGGCAAAGCCGCTTCGCATTAGTTAGTTTGTAAATTACGTTTTTACCCCTCCTGGCACTTTTAGTCGATGCTTCGAGCTTTATTTGCGAACCCCGAGCGTGAGCGACGGGCTGGCGTAAACGCTTGCGAAACTGGAAGGTCAGCCCGTCGCTCACGCTCGGGGTTCGCAAATAGAGGCACCTGCCCTGCGCAAAAGTCAGGAGAAAACTTAATTTACAGACTATTAATTAGCGCACTTCCTCCCTGGCGGGCACGTTTTGGAAACGTGCCTGCCATCGTTTTTTTACGCCGGTGAAACATAGCGGTAACACGCGTTCATTAGAATCTTTGCGGGTAATCTCAGAATGAATTACCACATAATGGTGTCGTTGAAACCAGCGATGGCAATGCGTAAAACACCGACATTTGATCTAAGGGGAAGAACAGCGATGGCAACAGTAAGCCGACTTTGTCGAATATTTTCGTGCCGTAAACTGCTAATAGGGATAGCGACTTTATCTCTTTTAATGGCATTCTCAAGTAGCCAGGCCAGTGCCCAGGAAGCTGCGGCCCAAGCCGCCGAGAAATGGGCACCCGATACCGGCGACACAGCCTGGATGCTGACCTCGTGCGCCCTGGTGCTCTTGATGACACCGGCGCTGGCCTTCTTCTATGGCGGGCTGGTGCGCGGCAAGAACGCGCTCAATACCATGCTGATGTCCTACGGCGCAATGGCACTGATGGGCGTGCTGTGGATTGTCTGTGGCTACTCGCTGGCGTTCGGTGGTGGCGGCGAAGGCATCAATAATTTTGTCGGCGGCTTTGAGTGGCTGTTCTTTAAAGACGTGGGCCTTCTCGACGGCGGTCCCGGCGGACTCACTATTCCCCATCAGCTCTTTGCCATTTTCCAGGGCATGTTCTTCATCATCACCCCGGCTCTGATTTCCGGTTCGTTGGTTGAGCGTGTGAAGTTCTCCACCTTCATGGTGTTCATGGCGTTGTGGGGCATCCTGGTCTACTGCCCGGTGGCGCACTGGGTGTGGGGCGGCGGCTGGATTGGCGATCTTGCTGTGATGGACTTCGCCGGTGGCGCTGTGGTTCACGTCAACGCCGGTTTTGCCGCTCTGGCCGTGACCCTGGCGCTTAAGCCGCGTGAAGGCTATCTCAAAAAGCCGATGCTACCCCACTCATTGCCGCTCTGTTTGCTGGGTGCCGGTTTGCTGTGGGTGGGCTGGTTCGGTTTTAACGGCGGTTCGGCCCTCGGTGCCAACGCACTGGCAGCAGGCGCTTTTGTAAATACCCAAATCGCAGCAGCCACAGCCATGCTGGTGTGGATGCTGATCGACCAACTCCGCAACAAGCAGATGACGGCACTGGGCGCTGCCACCGGTGCGGTTGCCGGCCTGGTCGGCATCACCCCGGCCTGCGGCTTTGTCACTCCCGCCGGTGCCATCTGGGTCGGTGCCATCACTTCGGTGGTCTGTTATATCTCGGCCACCTGGCGTGCCAAAAGCCCCATCGACGATTCACTCGATGCTTTCGCCGTCCACGGCGTCGGTGGTTTCGTGGGTGCTATTCTCACCGGCATCTTTTCTGCCGGAATCTTGCAGACCCAGGGCATCTCCTCCCTCGCCCTGCCCGGTTTAATGGAAGGCGGCGTGCAGGTATTCTTCAACCAGATTATCGGCACTGTGGCCGTCGCTCTCTATAGTTTCGTGGTGAGCTTCGGCCTGTGCAAAGTGCTGCAAGCCGTGATGAAGCTGCGCGTGACACCGGAAGAAGAAGCACGCGGTCTCGATATCGCCCTGCACGGCGAAGAAGCCTACGCCGAAGCGTAATCATCGAGTCACAGAATGGAGAAGGGGCGGTGCGCTTGGCGCATCGCCCCTTTGTCGCTATGAGTTACAACGGGTATCTTTAATTGGCATCATGTCTTCACCAATTATCGACAGCCAACTCACCCTTGAAGAAGCCTTAGCCGATACACTGGCTCCACCCGAAATCCAGCAGACACAGGTGCTACTCGATATCCGACATTGGTCTTTCGACGGCGCTCTGCATCAGGGACAACTTCTCGTCCACCGTGATGTGGCCGAAGAAGTGGCTGCAATCTTCGCGAAAATCGAAGCTGCCCATTTTCCAATTGAGAAAATCATTCCCGTCGTGGCCTACGATTGGTCGGACGATGTTTCGATGCAGGAAAACAACTGCTCGGCTTTCAACTACCGCGCCATCGTGGGCGCTTCGGCGCTTTCCAAACACGCGACAGGATTGGCAGTGGACATTAATCCGCGTCTCAACCCCTATATTAAAGGTGATGTGGTGCTGCCGCCCGGTGCGGTTTACGACCCGCAGATGCCCGGCACATTAACCCCGGAATGCGTGGTGGTGCAGGCGTTTACCGAATTTGGTTGGACATGGGGCGGGCATTGGGAAACACGCAAGGATTGGCATCATTTTGAAAAGTAGGGACGCACCCTTACGAGTCCTTGTAAAGTTCATCTTGTTCCCAATAAAGCGGGTTTTCGATGATGTAGCGTTGGGTTTCGTGGAGTTCTTTTTCGTCTCGGATGATGCGTTCGTAATAGTTGCGTTGCCAGATGGTGGTGGATGGAAGGTTTCGTTCGATGCGGTAAAGGTTCGCCTGTCGTGTTACGGCAGATTTGAAGGAGCGCACAACGGCCCCCAAAGACCCCGGCGTGACGTGTGGCGTAAGATGTAAGGGCGCAGCATGCTGCGCCCCTACGGGCGTTGTAACGAATCGGAGAATGCCATGGAAATGGTTTGGCATCACAACAAATTCATCTAAAACCACATGAGGAAAATGATCAGGTAACGCCATCCAACAACGCTGTGCAATTTGTCCATAAGCAGACAACCGCGTCTCCCCATTTTCAACACGACCAAACGCGCGCCGCCGCCGCGACACGAGCAACGTCACAAAATACCCACCCTCCTCCCGATAATCATAACCGGGCATCCGAATGGAACGACGATGATTGGCTGTTGGCTCACACACCATAGGTCAATTATTGGACAAACTCCACCTTATCCACCTTCCCGCTATACATCTTCCACTCATTGTTATGCTTGCGCATGGTCACAATTTGCTTGGTTCTGTTGTTGCGAAACGCCGGATCGTTGGGTATCACCGATTCCGTGAGCAAGGTGTAATGCACCACGGCTTCATTGGCATTAATCGATTCGATTTTGCTCTCTTCGACACGGCATTTCATATCGGCGGCGGCAAACACACCCGGCAACATGGCTTTGCTGGATTTATACATGGCTGAATCGGGGTGAACCGTGCTCATATACTCTTCGATATTTTCGTTTTGCGTCGCACGCGCATTCTTCTCCAAAACGGCCAGCACCGCCTGTTGATCACCACTTTGAGCGGCATTGTTTTGACAACCGGCAACCACACTCAATACAAAGAGAAAACAGATCACAAACGGCAAAAAGCGGCGTTGATAAAGGAAACCGTCAATCAATGGGAGTTTCATGCCTTAACTATCGCACGATTGCCCCTCGCCATGCAAATAGCTTTAGGTCAATTCAAGACCTATTTTTATCCCAATTCCAATCGCGGAAGGCGGCTATTAATTTGACTTTTCCCCCAATACACCTTAAAATTTTAAGCCGTAGTTAAAGCCGTTTGTGCCGCACCCAATCAGTCGTATGAAACAGTTCATCACTCCGCCCCGGTTGTTGGCCGGGCTTTGCGTGGCCGGCACCCTGTGGTCTGCCACGCCGTCGCAGGCCACCATGCTGGATCGTATTCGCAACTCCATCGGCAACATGTGGGGTCAAAGCTCGTCGCAAAAGAGCGAGGCACGCAAAGCCCGTCAGGAAGCCAGCGCGCTCAATAAAAAGGCCGAAGCGGTTCACGACCGGCTGGAAAAGACCCAGCAAATTCTGGGAGAAGCCAACCGCGTTTTTCAGAACTACTCCTACCAGACCAAGCAAACCGAAGCCCGCATCGTGAAAACGCGCCACCGCGTGCAAATCGTCACTGCGCGCTACAAGCACCACAAACAGCTCTTTGGCCAGCGTCTGGCCTCGGTGCAGCGCAACGGCCAACTTTCCTATCTCAACATGCTACTGGGTTCGCGCACCCTGTCGGATCTTTCGCGCCGGGTTTATCTCTACCAGGCGGTTGCATCGCGCGATTCCGATTTGCAAGAGGCCATCAAGGCCGACAAATTGGAGATGGAGCGTGCCCAGAACGAACTGATGGCCCAGTGGCAACAGCGCAACCGCCTTTTGCAGGCAGCTAATCGCGAACGCGCCCGCATCGTGGTCGCTGAAAACGACCAGCAGAAATACCTCAAGGAAATCAAGAGTTCGGTGCAGGCCCGCCTGGCCTATGCCGAGGCCAAGGAACAAACCGCTGCCTCGCTCGAAGGCGATATCCAACGCCTCGAAGCCCAGCGCGACCAGATTATCGCTTCCTACGAAGCCGAACGCGCCCGTCGCCGTTACACCCGCCGCCGTGTGGCACGCCAGGTGACACGCACCAAATACGTGCGCAGCGAAAGCGGCAAACTCACCCCCATGAAGGTGAAAGACGTCGTTTATGAAGACGTCATGGTGCCCGATGACAACGGCGACGAATTGGGTGAAAGCTTCCACACCGAAGACGATGGCCACGATCACAGCAACGATACGGGCAACGTAGGCGGTAGCGGATGGCGCACCCCGGCCTCGGGCCGACTCTCTTCCCGCTACGGCATGCGCTATCACCCCATCCTGCGCCGCCGCAAGCTGCACACCGGCGACGACATCGCGGCAGGTTACGGTTCTCCCATCAAAGCGGCCAAAGGCGGCCGGGTTCTTTACTCCGGTTGGAAAAAAGCCTATGGCAATACCGTTATTATCGACCACGGCGACGGAGTAACCACACTCTACGGCCACGCCAGCAGGTTGAACGTGCGTGCCGGACAGCCGGTGCAAGCCGGACAAAAAATCGCCAATGTCGGCTCCACCGGCTATTCGACAGGCCCTCACCTGCACTTTGAAGTCCGTAAAAATGGCAGGCCCGTCAACCCACGGCCCTACCTCAACAAATCTCGTTAATCCGGCGTTATTTACACCGAACCAGGAGTGGCTCGATTCGTCGCTACTTCGTGGTAATATTTTGAGGGGGCGCTCGATTTTCGTCTGCGCCCCTTATTGTTTGGAGAAGGAGTTCTTATGGATCGCAAGGAACGCAGATTCCCCAAGAGTTTCGTGGGGCTGCTGGTTATAGCCGCAATGTTGCTTTCGTTCAACGCCGGTTGGGCGCTCCGCATGAAACAGGAGCAAAACGGCTGGTTGCCCGCCGACGCCCAGGCCCCAGCGGTGCTTTCATTGATGCGCACCACGGAAGGCCACGCATTTGCCGACGACACCCGTTTGGTGCAAAACAGCCGTGGTTCGCAGTCCGCAACGACGACCGCCCGCAAAACCAACGTCAAGCCCTACGAAACCTTAGACGAAGTGCGGCGCGCCATCAACGATAACTTCGTGAAGGAGAAAGTCGATGAGACCGAACTCACCTACGGCGCGGTGCGCGGCATGCTCAGATCGCTGGGCGACCGCTTCACCCGCTTTCTCACCCCCGAGGAATACGCCGAGTTCCAGGTAAAAAATGAAGGCGAATTCGTGGGCATCGGCGCTCGCATCGATATTAAAGACGATTACAGCGGCGGCCCGCAGTCCGCACCGTTGAACGCCTCCCGCCCCTACATCGTGGAACCCATGCCCGGCGGCCCGGCCCAAAAAGCCGGCATCAAGCGCGACGACGTTATTCTCTCCATCGACGGCCGCAGCACTGCCGACATGAGTGATAACGCCGTGGTTTCTTATATTCGCGGCACGCGCGGCACGCCGGTGAAGCTGAAAATCGAGCGCACCATTCCCCCCGCAGTCAAAGGCGGCAACCGCACCTTCCAGGTGCTCGACCTCACCCTGACGCGCGACGTCATCGAAGTGCATCCCGTCACCCTGACCTGGCTCGACGACAACATCGCCTGGCTGCGTTTGGACGAGTTCAACAAGAAGAGCGACGCCGAGATGACCAAGGCGATTCAGGAAATCCGCGACGGCAAAGGCACCAACGGCCCGGCGCGCGGCCTGGTGCTCGATATGCGCAACAATCCCGGCGGCCTGCTGGACGTGGCTGTCGATATTTCTTCGCGCTTTATCCCCAGCGGCCCGGTGGTGTATACCCGCGAACGCAACGGTGAAGAGCACGCCATGAATGCCCAGAACAAGCGTTTTGCCAACCTCAAAATGCCGGTCGTGGTGCTCATCAACAAATACTCCGCTTCGGCTGCCGAAATCCTGGCCGGTGCGCTCAAGGACAAATCACTGGCCACTGTGGTCGGTGAACACTCCTACGGCAAGGCCAGCGTGCAGGTGCTCATCGAGCTGAAAAACGGTGGCGCTCTGGTCATTACCACTGCCAAATACCTCACCCCGGCCAAGCACGACATCTCCGATAAAGGCATCATCCCCGATATCGTTGTCACGGCCAACGCCGAAGATGAAGCCACCGGACGCGGCGCGCAATTGCAAAAAGCCGTGGCCTTCCTCAAACAGAAGAACCCGCCGACCGTAGCGGCACGTCCGAGAAACTAAGTTCAACCAAAATGAAAAACGCCCGGCGATGAACCTTCGCCGGGCGTTTTTGCTTGAAGAACCGCGCGCGTAAGCAAGCCGGGTAGGCCAGGCTTTTTGCTTATCCCGGCATTTATGGTCTCCGTTAAAATGACAATACCCACCCGGCTTGCTCACGCGCGCGGTTCTTCGCCGGACGCAGACAGCGAATCGGTTAAAATGGTGTTGGAGCTACTCGTTTTATCGCAGAGAAAAATATTATTCGTCTGTAGAATCAGTTTTGTGCTGCCTACGCGCCGGACAGGTGTATTTATTTGCGAACCCCGAGCGTGAGCGACGGGCACGATTTCTTTGCTTCACTCGGCTCTTTGCTCATGCCCGTCGCTCACGCTCGGGGTTCGCAAATTGAGTTCAAGGCACCAACTAAAATACCGAAAAAATAAAGACTTAATTTACAGAGTAATTATGTCCAAGAACCCCAAAGTCGATTCCGTTTTAGCTAACGCCAAAAACTGGCAAACCGAAATGGAAAAACTCAGAGCCATTATTCTCGAATTGCCCCTCACCGAAGAGCTTAAATGGGGCTGGCCGTGCTACACCGACGGAGGCAAGAACATCGTTCTCATCCACGGCTTCAACGAATATTGCGCGCTGTTATTTTTCAAAGGCGCACTACTGACCGACCCGCGCGGCATCCTCATCCAACAAACCGAAAATGTGCAGGCCGCACGCCAGATGCGGTTCACCAGCATGCAGGAAATCGTAGCTCAGGAACCTGTGATTAAAGAGTATGTCGAAGAAGCCATTACAGTGGAAAAAGCCGGTTTGAAGGTAGAATTAAAACCGGTTGCGGAGTTCACGATTCCCGAAGAATTTCAGCAAAAACTCAACGAACTGCCCGCCCTGCAAACCGCTTTCGAGGCCCTGACACCGGGGCGTCAACGCGCCTACCTGCTGCATTTTGCAGCGGCCAAACAATCGAAGACAAGAGAATCGCGAATTGAGAAATATATCCCGCAAATTCTGGAGGGGAAGGGGTTAAAAGATTAGGAGACCAGTAGACAGGGATGTAAAAACCGGGCAACACCGTACTTTCATCGGGACGAAAATGGAGCCGCTGGCATCCATATTGGCTTTGAAATTTTCACACAACGGCAAGGACGTGCGCGCCACTTTCTTGGCGGATGGTAGTAAAATCATTTTCGCTTCCGATCGTGATGGCACAATGAATATCTACTCTATGGAAACCAACGGCTCCAACGTCACTCAACTCACCTGCAATCAGGCCAATAGCCTCGCCCCCTATGTCGGCACCATTCAGGCGGTGGCACCATGAGCATCGCACCAGAGAATAGCATCAATCTGTGGCCTGCGCCCGATGAAGCTCCCCTCACCCCACAGCAAATCGACTTGCGCCACGCCAACAGCTTGTTGGAACGGACGCTCAACCAGGTCGAACGCAACGAAATGGACAAGGCACTGCTCGGCTGTCGGCAAGCGGTGCACCTGGCACCGGAATCGTTTCCGGCCCATTCGTTGTTGGCAATGCTGCTACGCTGCACCGATGCACTGGACGAAGCCATCATCCACAGTGAAAAAGCCCATGCCCTGCTGCCCGATAACCATGAAGAAAAAGAACGCTTAGCAATTCTGCGCGCCGCCAAAGACAACGCGCAAACTTCCGCTCCACTCTTATTTGGCGAGTGGGATAAATTCCGTCAGGATTTGCAACACGAAATCAAACTCAGTCTGATGCTGGAAGCGCAAACGGCTTCTCTCCCCCCGTTGGCCTCCAACCAGCCCCTGCCATTTGTCAACGACCCGCTCCTCGCCACGCCAGAAGCTCCTCCGGTGTTTGAAGCGCCGATCGAGGTCATACCAACTGTTCCGCCCACAGCGGCAAAGCAGCCGCCAAGTTACTTATTCCTGATGAGCATCGCAGCATTGGCTGCAGTACTTTCCTTCCTGTTAGTACGCAGCTTGCGACCACAACCCCCGCCCCCGCTGCCCCCCGCCACTCAAGTGATAACCGGCAACGACTCACAACCGGCCGGAGAGCCTATACCGCCCAGCGACCAGCCCGTGCCGGCAGCAGGTGAAACGCCAGCGGCCGCGACTGTGGATAATGGCGCACAAGCCCCGGCAACCGGCCCGCAGGTTTCGCCTCCCGGCACGTGAAGAGGCAGTCGGTCCGCGTTTTTCTCAGTCCTGAGAACCTATCTCAATTCCTGACGGATGCCATGTAAAGAATTTGTCTTATAATTATCGCCATGTTGCAGGATGTCGATATTTCAAGCGTTCGCGTACAAGTCATCGCTACCCATCACCACTACTGGAAAGAGATGGATACGCTCGACCACGATCCTCAACTCTCTCCATCCCTTAAAAACGCCTACCATTTGTGGCTGGTGCAGGATGGCTGCGTCGAAGTAACTGCTTCGGGGAAACAGTGGTCCATCAAAACCGGTGAAGCCTGCCTGCTTCCCATTCAGCTTCCGCGGCACATTGTCACCCCGCAGCCCACGAACTGGCTTTCTATCGCACTGCGCATTACGGTTTTCCAGAAATTCAATCTGCTGCAGAATATGGAACTCATCACGCAATGGCGTCCTACCGATGAAGAGTTCCGGCTCATGGAATCATGGATGCTTCAAATCGTAAAAGCCCGTCTGCTGCGCCAACCCCACTACCCTCTCATGTCGGGTGGCCTGGCCCACGCCCTCTTCGGGCTGTGCTGGCCCCATATCGGCCCCGCACCTCTGGATGTTTCCATCCACTCAGGTTTACCGCACTGGCTTGCCAAGGTGTTGCAAAGCATCGCCGTCGATCCTTCGCGCTCCATCACCGAATTGGCGCAGGAATCAGGTTTTAGCCCGGCGCAGTTCCGGCGCCTTTTCCATCACCATATCGGACAGGCACCACGCGATTATCTGGCTGCCAAACGCCTGGCGGCGGCTTGCGATCTCCTGGAAAAAACCGACTTACCGCTCAACGACATCGCCGCCCGCATCGGCCTGCGCGATGCCACCAACTTCTCTCGTTCTTTCAAAAGTATCTACGGCCATACGCCTTCACAACATCGCCACCTGGCCGACCAACAGCCCGAAGAAGGGAATTTATGAGCGACAATGCAGAATTCATGAGCGCCGACTAACAGTTACCCGTGTTTCAAGCAGGTTTCAGGAGGGAATAATTATCAATAATGCTGCACAAGGCTTATTGAAATGTCCATTCTCCACCCCGCGCTGCACTATTACAATCCGGCACTGATTAAATCGACACAGGCCCGCATCGAAACCGAGGTCTGCATCTACGGAGCCAACTCCGCCGGTATCGTGGCGGCGTTGCAGCTTTCGCGGTTGGGCATCGACGCCGTGCTGCTCGAACCCGGCACCCACATCGGCGGTATGGCGGCCAGTGGCCTGAACAACACCGATGTCGGCAATAAAGACGTTATCGGCGGCATCGCGCGCGAATTCTATCGCCGCTGCGGACAGCATTACGGGGTCAATGAGGAATGGCGCAGCGAACCCCACGTAGCAGAGAAGGTGTTCCACGCCATGCTGCGCGAAGCCGATGTGCCGATCTACTATCGCCAATTCCTGCACCGCGTCGAAAAGCAAGGCAACCGCATCACCGCTATCGAGCTGGAAGGCGGATTGCGTGTCAGCGCCCGCATCTTTATCGATTGCAGTTACGAAGGCGACCTGATGGCGCGCGCCGGGGTGAGTTACCACGTGGGCCGCGAAAGCAATGCGGTGTATGGCGAAATCTACAATGGCTCCCAACTGTTGGATGGCCACCAGTTTATTCTTCCCGTCGATCCGTATCTTCAGCCTGGCAACCCCGCCAGTAGAGTATTGCCCGGCATCGAAGCCAATTCGACGCATGTCACCGGGCAAGGCGACAAGCGCATCCAAGCTTATAACTTCCGCCTCTGCCTTTCGGGCGATGCCGATAACCAACTTGAGTTTGAAAAGCCGCCGCTGTATGACGAGCGTGAATATGAACTGCTGGTGCGCTACATGCAAGCCGGGTTCACCGACGCGCTGAGCCACCTTAACGGACGTATTCAAAACAACAAGCGGGATATGAACAACAAGGGCGCGGTTTCCACCGATTTCATCGGGCGCAACTACGATTATCCTGAAGCCAGCTATGCCCGCCGCGAAGAGATTTTCCAGGAACACGTCACCTACCATCAAGGCCTGATGTGGTTCTGGCGCAACGACCCGCGTGTGGCACCTGCTGCACGCGAATTACTGGAACCGTGGGGATTGGCCGCCGATGAGTTCACCCAAACCGGCGGCTGGCCGCACCAGCTCTACATTCGTGAAGCGCGCCGCCTGTTGGCCGATGTAGTAATGAACGAAAACCACTGCCTGGGCCGCGAAAGCGTGGAAGAAGCCATCGGTATGGCGTCCTACACCATGGATTCGCACAACGCCCGCCGTATTGTTCAGGATGGCAAGGTTCTCAACGAAGGCAATGTCGAAGTGCGTGTGCAGCCCTACGGCATCGCCTTGCAATCGATTCAACCTCGCCAACGCGAGTGCGACAATTTGTTGGTGCCGGTTTGTATGTCGGCCTCGCACATCGCCTATGGCTCCATCCGTATGGAGCCTGTCTTCATGATTCTGGCCCAAAGTGCTGCCCTCATTGCCGGAGCAGCCATTGGCAACGAGTGCGCCGTGCAAAACGTCACTTATAGCGAACTACTCCCCGAACTGGAACGCGAGGAACAGGTTCTGCACTGGTCGCAAGAGGCTGCCGTAACAGCAGCCTGAATTTAAAATTCATTTCATTTTTGAAAGGAGTGTCACTACAATGACTTGCGTAACACGAAAGAAAGGCTTCACCCTCATAGAGCTTTTGGTCGTCATAGCGATCATAGCTATCCTCGCCGCCATCCTGTTTCCGGTATTCGCCCGTGCGCGCGAAAATGCACGGCGCACTAGTTGTTTGAGCAATATTAAGCAGATGGGACTGGCCTTGATGCAGTACGCTCAGGATAACGATGAAGGTTTTCCCAATACCCACATTGATGGTTCCGCGCCCTATCCTGACGGGACAATCTGGAACTCGGGGACGTGGTATTGGGGACAAATTCTTTTCCCTTACCACAAGAGCAGACAGGTATTCTTCTGCCCTTCATCGCCCTCGCCCGACCGCACCGATCCTCGTCGCGGCAACTATGGCGCGAGCGAGACAGTGCTTCCTTTGCCAGGCACAACTCCATTAAAACTACCGGCATTCGTAAGTGCAGCTTCCATTTATGTCATGATGGATGCCTCTGATACCCGCATCCATGCTTACCGCACTCTCACCGCCAGTGGCAGCTACTTCGTTCCTGGTCGTGGCGAAGCCGGGTCCGACTGCAGCACACTCACCGGAACCGATCTCAAAGACTGCCAATCCGGTCGCCACTTTGGCGGCGTCAATGTCGGCTTTGCTGATGGACACGCTAAATGGCTTAAAACCTCAGTACTACGCTCAGAGGCACAGAAAAAACAAGCCGGCCAGCCCAACGCCTGGGATCCCGGTAGCAATTTCTAAGTTCGTAGTGCCCAGCCGCGAACACCAAAGATCAAAGCCCCAAGACCAAACCTCTTATGCCATTCAAACGCTGCTCTGCCTTATTAGCCGCTACACTCTCCCTCTGCCTTACCGCCTATGCGGGGGAGGTGCTGCCGCCCACGCCGGTCGATACCAACGACTACCCCAGCCTGCGCTACCCCATTACGGGCAATACGCTGGCCCTGCCCCGGGTGTGGAAATATAGCAATAATGTTGAACTAAATGGTGCCGACCCTGCGCTCGATGTCAGCGGTTGGAAAGACATCACCGTAGGCCGCCGCAGCACGCCTTCGGGCTGGCGTTGGTATCGCACTGCATTCGACCTGCCTGCCGATTGGCAGGGCAGCGACGTGCTGCTCGACCTGGGCCGGGTTTCGGTGCATGACGAAGTGTTCGTCAACGGAGAGAAGATCGGCAGTTGGGGCACACCGCCACCTCACTTATTGCATGGAGCTTCGGGCATCTGGCGTAAATATCCTATCTCGGCGCAGCACCTTCGTCCGGGCCGCAATGTGCTGGCGATCAAGATATTTTTAGGACAATACGGCGGGTTGTATCAAGGCCCTTACACCCTGCAACGACTGGGCAGCAACTCCATTGTCGGCAAGCTCAATCTCAAGAGCAGCGGGGTTTATGCGCTTGAACAACTGCTCACCGAAGCGCAGTTCCGCAACCAGGTGGAGCCGGGAGCCAAAACCTACGTCGGCCCCAGCCTGTGGAAAATTTTCGGCGGACAGGCTAAAGGCACCTTGAGCCTGCAAGTTCTCGATAGCCAGGGCCGTGTGCTCGAACGCGACGATGTGCAGCAAACCCTCCAACCCGAGCAATGGGCCAACTCACTGTTCAGCTTCACCGCGCCACGCAACGAAGGCACCTACGCTTGCGAAGTGATCTTTAACGTCGACGGCAAACCGCTATGGAAAGAACGCATTCAGTTCAGCGTGCAAAGCCGCAACCGCATTGCCTACACGCCCAAGGTCGATGCTTCGCTCAAGGCGCTCGAACGCACCCCGTTTCCCGTGAATATAAGCGATGTTGCAATGGGCAACCTCGGCCCGCGCGAGAGCACGCCCGCACTGGAACTGCGCGACGACCTCACCAAAACCGATGCTCGCAGCAGCATGGCCTATACGGTGCAAACTTCTACCACGCTTGGCGCGCCACGCCTGTTTCTGGGCAACCTGCGTCCGGTGCCCGAAGAGTATGAAAAAGTGGGCCGCTTCCACCGCGCCGCCGGGCATGAGTTCGATGGACTAATGAGTTCGTGGATATACGGAGCCGTGCGCCCCAACCGCCCCGGACGTTTGGCCAACATGACGGTGAAAAGCACCTCGTGGGCCAAGCGCACCTATCGCTATGAGTACGAAAGCAACCAGTGGATGGAGTTTTCGCTTTCCGCCATCAGCCCGGCGTGGATGGTGCAATCGAACGCGCAAAAAGTGCGCGTGTTCGATGAAATCGGAAGGCACGGCATCGGCCTGCCGCAGTATCTGGCCTACGAAAGCAACGGCCAGGTGAAAGTCGTCGATGCCAAAACCGGCATCCGTGGCCGCGATATGAGCGCCAACTGGGTGCTGGCCTGGTTCAATGGCGGCAAGAACTGGAACGAGTTCGACACCCCCTACCTCTTCACCGTGCAAAAGCGCCCCGAGCGCGTGCATGTCTATGCCGATGCCGCGCTATTCTTCGACTACACCGACGAAGCCGGTATCATCCAGGGTATGCCCCTCGATGGCGTCACCCTGCAGCGCCTGGGCAGCACCGCAACGTGGCCGCAACAATTGCCTGCCAACGTGGTGGAACGCTGCCGCGAATGGTCGCGCATTCTGGTGAACGCGCCCGACCAGGTCAAGCGCACCGCACAGGTCGATTACGCCACCGGGCAACTCACCGTTAAGGACGAGTTTACCCACCTCGATATCAAAGACGCCTGGAACACGCCGGGCTTTAAAATCGCACCGCTCAGCCCGGTGCTGGCGCTCTCTGCCGCCTCGGGCAATATCGATATCACCGTCAGCCAGCCCACGCAAGACCTCCAAATGGCAACCTTGCAAGGGCCACTGGTAGCCGCCAAGAACGCACAAAGCATTCTCTTCCATGTCAATGGCCTGCTGAAGTTTGTGCGCGACGTGCGTCAGGTGACACCGCAACCCGGCAGCGATACGGCGGCAGTCAAAACCGAACTCAATGCCATTGTGCGTGAAGGATTAAACGAGTTGCGCCAGCATCCCTGGAAGAGCACTTTGGCTTCCAACCGTTTCAAGCCGGGAGCCGGGCGCATCGTCTACACCAACCTGCTGCTCACTCTGCCTTACCTTGACGAGCCGTTGCGGAGTGAAGTCGAAAAAGAAATCGCCACCGAAACCGAGAGCTACTATCTCTACGATGGCGTTCCTAACGAGGAGCTTGGCTCAAAGTTACTGCCCGAGTTGCGCAAGCGCCCGGCGGTGGCGATCTTCACCAACCCGGTTTCGGGCCTCAAGTTCGCCATGCCGCCGCTCACCGAACGCGGCCTGGGCATCGATATGCCCTACTTCTCCACCCTCAACGTCTACATGGCCTGGCTTTATGCCGATACCTTCAACCGCTACGATTGGGTGCGTCCGCGCTATGAACTGGTGAAAAACCTCTTCAACACCACGCGCAACAGCCACGACTGGAGCATCGGCGTCTCGTGGGACACCTTCAGCGGCCTGCGCGTGGGCAACGGCTTGCAGGAAAGCGGCGGCATCTTCGCCGGTGCGGTGGGCATGGCCCGCATCGCCCACGCCCTGCAAGATAGCGCCACCGCCGATGCGGCCTCCTACTATGCGGTGATGCAGGCAGTGGGCATGAACGCCCAGCTTTCGGCCAGCGATTACCTCCGCCAGCGCCGTCCCTGGCTGGCTTCTAACCTTAAAGCCGCCGATATCGAATTCGTGCAGAAAATCCGCCCCGCGTACCATGCCGAATTCAACGAATTCGCCGGTCTCTCGCAAGCGCTCATCGGTGTCAAAAGCTCCGCCAGCAGCCCCGGCGGCTACATCGAAAGCCCGCTGCCCGAAGTGATGCGGCTGTATCAAGAAATTTGGCCAGACTTCACCAACGAGTTCTATGACCCGAAGTACGACAAAATTATCAAAATCGACCGCCGCGTCGACGACCGCATCTCCCTCGATGCCTTCGTTTACCAGATGACCCGCTATCCGCAAAGCGTGGATGAAGTATTTGCAGTGCGCAAAGCTTTGAAGATTGATTGGTGGGATAAGCTACCCGACTACCGCGCTTATCTCGATTCAAAAGGTAAAAGAGAGTATCGGAAGTTGTGGTAGCTTTCCGCTAATGTTTAGGTAATTAAAACGCCTGGTGATTTTTCACCGGGCGTTTTCGGTTAACATGGAGGCATGAAAAAATATCAGCTTAGCGCAGCGGTCCTCGCTGCCGTTATTATATCGGGCTGTGCCGGAAAAACGCCCTACGAAGTCTTCGATCGCAAAGAGGAAGGAAGAGGTATGGTTGTAAATTATCGGGTTGGCATTCCGGCTAATCCTGCACGTGAAGATATGCAAAATTGGTGTGATGAGATTACCAAATCTGAGGGTGAAGGTAAGGTCGTCATAATCGAGTTCGTCGACAAGACAATTGTCAGCAAGCAACAGGGGTTCTGTATGGATGGCAAATTGAATACGATTGCCGAATTAAACGGGATGCCGGTATTGCCATCGCACTCACACGAAGTTCCCCTCAATTAACGAATTCGTGATCTTCCCAGATGAAAACCTTCGAAGAACTTGTATCTCAAACCGGCGATTCTCAGTTGAAGGATTATCATTTTCAAAACGGAATTGCTACTTTAAAGTTGGAGCTATACGAAGATGATTCTACCGTTCGGATTGATTTTCCTACCAAGCTCATCTTTGCGCAGACATTAGATTTTACCTATACGCACGATATCAATTTGATATGCCGCCTGGAAATCATCGCCTTGGAAACGGTGCTGCAAACACAGCACGGATATTACATGCCACCTGCTGACTTTGCCAATGTCATGAAAGAAACGCGGCGTGGTTTGTCTTTGGCCTACGGACAAAAACAGAGTGAGGTTAAGTGGCTGGTCAACGTTATTGGTTATGACCGGTTATTTTCTTGTCTGGTATCTGAGCTAAGCGATGTGCGCTGGGTTGTCATAGAAGGCTGAGAAAAATATGAAAATAGTCAACTCAAGAACGGCAGGCGCAATCGGCTTTGCATCTGCGTTCTGCGCGCAGGTATTGGTACTCATGACTCATCGCATGGAACTGCCAATTGGGTTGCCTCTTGCTATCTTCATCGGGCTTGTTTTGTATTTCCTTCGTGAGAGAATGCAATCCGTTCTATTTGGGTTTGGAATAGGCACGGTTATTATTTTAACCGGCCTGCTTTGTTGGCTGAAAGCGACTGGAATGATCGACTAAATTCATGCAACGCTTCCTGACTCGAAAAACTCTTGTTCGCACCGCACTTTTTCTGCTACCTCTCATTTTCTGGTTATTAGGCAGCGTGCGAAAAAGCTATTGGGCCGATTCGCCCGATCAGAAATATGCCGTCGGCATTATTTTAACGGAAGGCTGGCGTGCTCCTGTACTCGATAATAAATATGATGTTTACGTGAGAGACCAGCAAAGCGGTGAGCAGGTTTTAGCAGGCCAGCCACCGGTTTATTGCGTATTTGAGCAGATCACCGTCGAAGAAATCCAATGGCAGGGCGAGCAACGTTTTGTCATTAACTGGGCCGTGCAATACAACGGTCTCCATGCACAGCCTTTCAAAATCGAAACAAAGCCCCTCAGGATAAAGGCCGGAGTTCCTTGCTGCGGCGTTGGGTAAACCAGAGAGTAAGAGACACTCCTCAGGGAGACCTCCCGATTTCTATTTCCTCCCTCTTGCGATTGCCCACAACATCAGGTTACCTGTCTTATTGCGACGAAGTTGGCGTAGCCGAAGGCTTTGCGTGCTATGAACACAGGCGAGTCAAGATTGGCATTACCTGACCGGCATCTCGAAAAATATCAAGCACATGGCGCATGCTGCTTGCGATATTCCACCGGAGTCACTTCATACCGCCCGGTAAAAGCCCGGTAGAAGTGCTTGATTTGCTGATAGCCGCACTGGCGCGCGATATGCTTGACAGGCAATTGGGTTTCGCACAGCAACTGCCCGGCCAGATGCAAACGCGCCGATTGTTGGAACTGGCCCGGACTCACGCCCACAACCTGAGTGAACCGCGCGCGAAAATAACTGGGCGACATCCCGCAAAGTATGGCAAGAGAAACGATAGAGGGCGGCTGATGAAGATTCTGCTGTATCGCCTCCAACGCGGGCAACAAACGTTGATCCGACTTCGCCATTGCTGCCAGCGGGCTTTCTTGCAACGGTCTCTGGAGAATCAACATCAACAAAGCTAATCGCCGCAGGGTGCGAGCCGGGTCGTCGGGTTCGCGGATGAGCCGGGCTAAGTCGCCTAATGAAGCCTGATCGTGCTCCAGACGGTCGAACGTTCCCTGCTTGCCATATAACGATTCCAGGCCAGGTAAAGGTTTATCCGGAACTGACAATTCAAAATGCACGATGGAGGCGTGGCAGCTTTCCGTGGCTACGCCGTGGAAAGGCGTGTTGGGGTAAATCAGCAGTGCCTGCGCCGCTTCCACCCGTTCATTGCTACCGGCAATTTCCACCTCTATCGCGCCGCTATGGACGGTGAGAAGATCGTGATACGGCCATCGCGTCGGGCCGACCGCGCCATGAGGTGCAAATTCGCCATAACTGCAAAAATGAAAAATGATACCCGGCGAAGCAGAAGTCATTATCGGGATAAGTATAAGCGATTCAGGGAATTATTCAGCTCATTCTATACCATATAATCGCCATATACCAGTCGTTTTAGGGACAAGGAGCGATTTATGAAGATGACCGAACTGCCGTTGAATGCCGATTCTTTGACGGATTTCCAGCGCGATGGCTACGTAGCGTATCGCGATTTCTTTTCGCAGGAAGAAGTCACCGAACTGCGACAGAAACTGGCCGAATACATCGAGTTGCTGGTACCGGTATTGCCGGGCACAGAGGCGTTTTTCGAGGATTTGGAAGACCCTACTTCACTTAAGCAGTTGCAGCGCATGAGCCATCATCACCGCTACTTTCACCACTTAGCACGCGATTCCCGCCTGAGCCAATTGGCGCAGCAGTTATTGCAAGATGAAGTGGTGGTGAAGGAAGTCAGTTGGTTCAATAAACCGGCCCGCACCGGCAAGGCGACTCCGGCGCATCAGGATGGTTACTACTTCAACCTGACCCCCAACGAAGCCCTAACGCTGTGGATTCCACTGGAGCCGGTCAATGAGGAAAACGGTTGTGTCAATTACGTGCCCGGCTCTCATCTGCGTGGCGTGCGTCCACATGGCAGCAGCCGTGTGCTGGGGTTTTCACAGACCATCACCGATTATAGTGGAGAAGACCGCGCCGCCGAAGTCCTCGTGCCCGCGAATCCCGGCGATTTACTGATCCACCACAGCCTGACCATTCATGGTGCCGGACCCAATATCAGCCAGCGCAACCGGCCAGCGTTCGGAATGGTATATTTCGCTCAGCGCGCGAAAGTCGATACCGTGGCGCTGGAGGCTTACCGTCGTAAGCTGGAAGCGGAGTTGAAGTCGGAGAAACGAGTAGCTTAAGGAGTAGACGGAATACGGGAGGCAACCAGTTTTTGGAGCTTCTGCATATACTTTTGGAGCGCGGTGACAAGTCACCGCACTCCGAAAGATGTGTTAGATTTTTTATTGCACCCCAATGCTCACCGACCTCTCCCCCGAAATTCGCCAATTAGGGAAAATCCTCCAGGAAAAGGTTCTTCCGTGGGTGGAAAACGGGGCACCGCTGGTTTTATTCGATGATCCGCCGCGCTGTCTGACGCCTTTCGAAATGGAGGAGCAGGCGATACCGGCTTTGCCGGAGGTTTTAAGCGAGGGACCTTATCCGCACGTGCAAAAGTGGAGGCAGCAGCGATTAAACGCCCTCCGCGCACCGATGTTAGGTTGCGTGTTCGATGGCGAAGCCGATTACCGCGTGTGTCCGCCACCAGGTAAAGAAGGCAGGCAGTGGATAGTTCCTCTCAAAGCAGGCTCGTTGTTTTTAGTTGCCCCCGGAACTCCCTTTTCCGATGGCACCAAGGTGGCCTGGGAACGCCCCGAAGCGGAGAAAGCGTTTTCGCGAGTCGTCTTGATGCAACTGCGCCCTGACGGTGTTATTTGCCGTTCCTTTACCTGCGACAAAGGAAAGGTATGGCTGCACCCGATTGTCTTTTTATACGACTTCGAAATCTTTCAGCTTGGCGAAAAAATCCTGGAGGAGATGCGCCGCGCTCGCCCGTCTCTCTCAGTCGTATGCCTGTACACACAACTGATGCTCCATTTGCTCCTGCGCACTTTCGACGAAGGCAATGTCTTCGGCTTGCGCGCCAAAACAACAACTCCGCTGGAAGACGAAATATGGCTCACTTCCACACTCCCCGACCGCCCCGTCGTTACACTTGCCGAGCATTATATAAAGAGCCATTTGGATGATCCAGGCCTGAAAGCGAATGCCATTGCGCTTCATGTCGGCCTATCGGAACGTCATTTGAACCGTCTCTTCAAAAATGCCACCGGCCTCACGCTTTCCGCGCATATCGACCAGGAGAGGCTGGAAAAAGCGCAAATGCTCTTGCGGCATTCTCATTTGCCGGTATCTTCAGTGGCAAGCTATTGCGGATTTACCCATCCGGCACATTTCTCATCGTGGTTCACCCGACATGCGCGCCAGTCTCCCCGGCAATTCCGCCAGCATGAAGAGGCATAACTTCACCCCGTGCTCACATAGCGTTGTCTTATTTCTTAAAGTCCTGTCCAAATTACAGAAGTATCGGGCTGGAATACGAGAGAAACAGACCTCTCTCTGGCCTGTGTATGACTTATAATTTGATATAGACATATTTTATGGAGGGGTGTACAATGTCACAATCTTTACAACGACGGAACCAGGGTTTTACCCTAATAGAACTTCTTGTCGTCATAGCTATCATCGCTATTCTTGCTTCGATTCTGTTTCCGGTTTTTGCCAGGGCACGGGAAAACGCACGGCGCACCAGTTGTTTGAGCAATTTAAAGCAGTTGGGGCTCGGCGCGATGATGTATGTGCAAGATTATGACGAGAGCTACCCTCTGGCGCAAACCTATATTCCTACCGATGCCAATACCCCGGGCGGTATCTGGTGGAACAACACATGGGCCTGGCAACAAACCCTGCATCCTTACACGAAAAGTATGCAAGTCGCCTTATGTCCATCGGGAGATATTTATAATAATGCGTCGAACCCATTGAACTCCTCTGCATCGAACTACGGAGCGAACCTACTGCTCTTTGGCGATGGCAATGAGCCTCCCGTTAAATTGCCCGCTGTCGTTGCTGCCAGCAAAACATACATGCTCATGGATGCGGGCGTCTATTATATGGAGTATCGAACCGTCACCAAGCTTGCGTTAGACGCCTCCAATATCTATCTCCCGGGAACGGGCGAGATTGGGGCGAAAACCTGCAACCAAACCAGCGTTCCCTGGCGGCAGAAAGACTGCCAGAGCGGCCGCCATTTCGGTGGCGTTAACATGGCTTTTGCCGATGGGCATGTGAAATGGATTAAATCGAGTGAAGTCGTGCGACAGGCAAAGATACTGCCTCCCACTTATCACGGTGCCTGGGACCCGGCGAATTCATAACGCTTCGTATAATAGCCCTCGTCATTTAGTAGACAGTAGGTAGAAGACAGTAGACGGGAGGCAACCAGGCGTTAATGCCAACCGCCAGCCTGGCAATCTGTCATCCTCGCGAAGGCGGGGATCCAGTACACAGCTTATTGGTTAGGGCAAAATCAAATTGCTTATCTTTGGAGTGAGTTTCCCGTGTCGCTCTTAAAGGTATATCCTTAGGATAAGTATGAGCAGTCTAAAAATACAGTTCCTTCCTACTTTTCGTCGGACAGATGCCTTTATTTGCGAACCCCGAGCGTGAGCGACGGGCTGACCTCATAGTTTCGCAAGCGTCAACGCAAGCCCGTCGCTCACGCTCGGGGTTCGCAAATTGACAGCGACTACTCATCATAACCAAGCTGACTTAATCGTTTCCCTACAAACCAAAATTCTCTCAATGCAATCCATTCCATCCACTCTTCATAATTGTTCAAAAGCATTCCTAATAGCCCTCACATTAGGCATGACCAACCATGTCTTCGCCGCTGATCTCTCCATTGAAAATGGTGGGTTTGAAAGCACCGAAAAAACCATTGCAAACTGGCAAATCTCCGACGGCGCAGGAAGCAAGACACAATCAACCATCGACTCCTCATTGGCGCGCACCGGTAAAAACTCACTGCGTATTAACAAGACCAACCGCATGGGCTATGTCATGGTGCAAAGCGAAAAAATTCTCGTCACCGCCAAGGCAACTTATGCCGTCAGCGCCTGGCTTAATCCCAAAACCGCCTCGCAGGCGAATGTCTATTTCATGATTAGCCAGTTCAAAGCCAATAGCGATAAAAAGGATGCCCCTGATATTTTCGGCAAGGTGAAGCCGCTCTATTCCGCAGGCAACCAATGGGAACAGCTACAGCATTTTTTTACAACCCGGTCGGGTATCGATCGCATTCAGATTCACTTGATTATTGCCGCAGCGCCAATCGATGTGCATGTCGATGATATTCAACTGCAGAGCTTAGGCAGCGACTATAAACCGCGTTACGAAGCCCCTACACCCGAGAATTTGCTCCCGTTGGAAGAAGCCGAGAAAATGCTGCGGGCCCGTCCCAGAGCGACTGCAACCGTCAAGCAACTCGGCCAGCGCCCGCGCTTATTTATCGACGGTAAAGCCAGCTTCCCGGCATTTTATGTCGCCCCGGCCTGGAAAGGCACTAACGCACAGATCAAGGATTTCAAAGAAGCGGGAGTCAACGTTTATTTCATCCCCTATATCCTGGGCAAAGGTGTGTATGGCGATCTGGGCGTGTGGAGCGGCAAGGATAAAACCGATTTCAGCGAACTGGACGAAATGATGTGGCGGGTTTTGCGGGCGGACCCGCAAGGCTACATCATGTTCTACCTGATGACCGACCCCTATCCGTCGTGGGCAGAGGAGCATCCCCAGTCGATAGTAACCAACCAGGACGGGAAAAAGGCCATTGTCGATATGAAGTTCCTGCGCTGGGATGACAAGCCAAAAGTAATTCCCGGCAAAGGCCGCCCCGAGCGTTATGGCCATTCCTACGTTTCGTCCGACTTGCGCCGCGATACCAAAAAAGTCCTGGCCCAGTTCGATCAATACATCAAAAACAGCTTGCCCGGAAAGGCCGTCATTGGTTATAACGTCGGCGGTGGCTACGATGGCCAGATGATCGCCTGGAACGATGCTGGCGGTGTCAATAACTACGGTGATTATAGCGAAGCCTCACGCGACGCCTTCCGAGTTTGGCTCCAGCAAAAGTATCAAACCGATGCCGCTTTGCAGGCCGCCTGGCATCAGCCACAAGTCACTTTCGAAACCGCGCAAGTGCCCGCCGCAAAGCGCCGTCAGGAGAGTGCGTTTTTCCTTGACCCCAAAATAGAACAGGATATTGCCGATTATAACCGCTTTCACAGCGAGGGCGTCGTCGATACGCTGGATGAATATGCAAAGGCCTTGCGCGAGTCGCACGAAACCCCGATTATTCTCGGTGCCTATTACGCCGGGCCTCGCAGCACCAAACTCAGTCACCACGCAACGGGTTATCTCCTCCGCAAAGGCAGCTATAACTACGTGACATCCGTCATGGCGTATGGCGATTTCCGCCTGCCGGGCGGTGCCGGACAAGCGAACCAGGTTTGGCAATCGCACCTGCTGCACAACACCTTTGGCCTGAGCGAAGAAGACTTCCGCTCCTGGAAATCGAAGCCTTCCACAGCCGAACGTAATATTCACGTGGGGCGCGCCGAGACTGCCGAGGAAAGCAACGCCATGATTCGCCGCGACACCGGACGCGCATTGGCTTATGGGCAAGGCAACTGGTGGTACGACATGAGCGGCGGTTGGTTCAGCGATCCCTCCATCATGAAAGCGGTCAAGGAATCGGTGAACGCCTATCAACTGGATTTAAAAGACAATAACTTCCCGCGCACCGACGTCGCCATTTTCACGGACGAAGAAAGCATCGACTACCTCAACCCGAAAAATGCCGTTGGCATCACCCATGCGGCGCTTAACAAACAAATCACGCCCTTAAATTCCTCGGGCGTGCCGTTCCACCTCTATCTGCAAAACGACATCGCTAACCCCAAGTTGCAAAACTATAAGTTGTACGTCTTTTTAAATGCCTACCACCTCACTACAGACCAGTGGGATGCGATTCAAAAACTCCGCCGCGATGGCAAAACCATTTGCTTCATGCACGCCCCCGGCGTGACCAGCCAGCAAGTGTTAGGCGCATCAAGCGCCACCGCCGCGATTGAGAAAGTGACGGGCATCAAGGTCGCTGAGAATGGCAGCGGCAGTTCGCTCCTGCAGCCCAATGCGAAAAGCACTTTCAACGGCGGCCATGTTATCAGCTACAACAACATCACCGTTCCAACCTTCGCCGTGGACGATACGAACGCGCAGGTAGTCGCCGATTACACCTCCAACCGCAAACCCGCCGTAGCAATTCGCGATTTCGGCACCTGGCGCAGTGTCTTCTTCGGCGGAGTGGGCATGGACGCCTTCTTCTTTAACGCTCTGGCCAGCGAAGCCGGAGCCTGGGTCGCTGCTCCCGCCGGAAACGCCGTGTATGCCAACCAGAATTTCCTCACTATCCATGCGATGTATGGCGGCAGCAGAAGTGTGCAATTATTGCAACCCTCCAAAGTCACCGATTTGGCGGATGGGACGTTGGTTTCGGCAAAAACACAGATGCTGGATTTGAAGATGCAGCGGGGAGAGACAAGATGGTTTTATTTGCAGCAGCCGTAGATGTAGGAGATGAGTTCCTCCCAAAGCTGGGACTTATTTTCTGTTGCGCAACCGATTCATCAATATAGATGCCAGTAGCACTGCTCGTCTTGCGGTGCGTCCCCGCGTTGCAAACCTGGAAACGAATGTTTGTGCTTTGGCTTCCGAGAGGAATTGTGGATGATAGCCATCCGCATGCAATTCAATTCGTTGTTCTATCCATTTGTCACAATTAATGCGGAAAATACTTTCCAACTCCTCTTTTTGGAGAGACCATTCGCAAATTATTGCCGCGTCAGTATTGGGTGGTGGTTTTTTTAGGAGAAAATCCACGTCCTGCAGCACGGTGCGTTGCTGGGATATTCTATGCCAGGTTCGTTTTTCCTGATACAACGCGTTAGTATCGTGAGTTGCGAACCGTAGGTTTTGTTGAAATTTATGAATACGGTAACGCACCAGCTGTTCATCAATAAAGTGGCATCCGCCAAGTAATGAAGCCCGGACTCCGAGAATGTAATCATGACCGAACGGTACGTTAGCGCGAACCAGAGCCGGAAAATGATCGTATACCTCGCGGTGCCAGCCAATAACAGCGCCACAATAACCTGCGGGCCATTCGTGAAAGAATTCGCTTGCTTGAATGAAACGAGAACGACCCTGTTCGCCAGCACCCCGAACACGTCCAAAGGCGTCGATAACCTCTCGTGCAGACCATACAACACTGGCTCCCGTTTCTTTGTGTGCCTGCCACAATTTCATGCAGCGGGTTGGGAGGCTAATGTCATCGCCATGGGCCATGATGCGAAACTCGCAATTAGCCATGGCATTGATGTGATGAAAGTGATCGAGTCCGATGCGCTGTGAATTGCAGCGTAGAATAACACGATGCGGACCGCGGTAGTTCTCTATTTCGCGCCGCAAAATTTTAAGAGTTGCATCTCTGGAAACGTCATCCGAAACGATGATTTCCAACACGATGCCAGTTTGACCAAGAGCTGAACGAATTGCCGGTACAATATACTCGCTTTGGTCGCAGGCAAGAAAAAGAAGAGACGCCTGAGGTGTCTCTTTGCCTGGATGCATGGTTTCTACTTTCATAAAGATGATGGCTGGTAAGGCGAGCGATAAGCAGGGAACCATTGATGCGTGCCGAGGCGCACTTCCAATTCACATGCAACATCGAGGCGAAGAATGATTCGCGTCAAGTAACTGGGGAGTTCTGCATTGCTAAAGCGACTTTTAAAGCGGGCGAGTCCTGTCTGGCCCGCCGGAACGGCACCGAAATGGAATGGCATCCACGGGCCAGCGTCGCTGGTCAGAAAATCGTACAACGCGTAACAGCCGCACGTTTTGTATGCGCGCTCATGAGCCGCTAATGCCATCAAATGAAGTTCATTGTTAACGCATGCGATAATCGCCCAGACGCCATCTCCCTGCTCATCATAGGCTGCATAGGTTTCCACTGCACTGAGATTTGCCCAAACTTCAAAGCTCGACGCTGGCCGTCGGCTTACCTCCATCACCGGCTTTTCTCGCAGCATTTCGGTGTGTATTCGTTCCACTTCGCGCCAGCAATCTTTTAAATTGACGCGGCGTACATCCCAATGCTTTCTCGCACGTCGTAAATTGCGCCTGGAGCGAGTGCTAAGCTCTTTGCGCGGACGGTCGGGGCGAAAAAGATAGGTGCTTTTGTACGACACTATTTCAAAACCAGCTTTGACCCAATCATCACCTGGAACAATGCCAGGCGCAAAACTACCAAGAAAAGATACCCACCCGGTTTTTTGGAGCTGTTCGCGGAGAAGATACGGACACTGCTCGCCCAACTGAAATGAATAGGGCAGTGGACCTAACGCGTCGCGATGGAGACTGCCATCAATACCACGAGACAGACATCGGAAGCCTCCCGTGTGCAGTTGGTATGGCTCACCGATATGGGCAAGAGAATTTAAATAGGGTGTGCTGTCAAATACTGTTGACAGCACTTCTTCCGTGCTGTCATCGAATTGTGCCATTTTTCTCCTCAAGGCTGAATTCGTATCAGTCATGGACGAACAGACTAAAAATCAAATTACTGATAACAAAAAACGGGACGATACCAAAGCTGTCTGATTTATATACCTTCCTGTGCCAAATGCCGGTTTTTCAGGAAAAGCCTACCATAGTCTCTACGGAGAGTTCAGATGACATTCTTTTCTCGAAGATATCAGAAGATTAATTCATAGAATTGGTATATTTTCGTTCTCCTCGCTAACATCTGCCCACTCTACGAAACAAAAACGGGAAACACCCCCTTTCAGGGTGCCTCCCGTTTCCTATTTTCCTACCTGCTGCGGTTTATTTGCCGAGCACTTCACGAACCATAGACGGGATATCCGAAGGCAGGTCCGCAACGCGAACGCCTGCGGCTTCCAAAGCTTCGATCTTGGCCTGGGCGGTGCCGCTGGTGCCGCTGACGATGGCACCGGCGTGGCCCATGCGCTTGCCTGCGGGAGCGGTTTTACCGGCGATGAAGCCGAATACCGGTTTGGTCATGGTAGCGGCGAATTCGGCTGCCTTTTCTTCATCGTTACCACCGATTTCGCCGCTCATGACGACGGCCTTGGTGTTTTCGTCCTGCTCGAACCAGCGCAGCACGTCGACGAAGCTCGAACCGATGATCGGGTCGCCGCCGATACCCACGCAGGTGCTCTGGCCGATGCCTTCGCGGGTGAGGGCGTCCACGATTTCATAGGTCAGGGTGCCCGAGCGGGAAACGATACCGACTTCGCCGGGGGTGAAGATGTCGCCCGGCATGATGCCGATTTTGCACTCGCCCGGAGTGATGAGGCCGGGGCAGTTCGGGCCGATCATCCAACCGTCGCGCTCTTCCAGGAAGCGGTAGCAGCGCATCATGTCCTGAATCGGCACGCCTTCGGTGATACACACGATACCATTGATACCGGCATCGACGGCTTCAAAGATGGCGTCGGCGCCAAAGGGCGGCGGAACGAAGATAACCGAGGTGTCGGCGCCAGTCATGGCGACGGCTTCTTCCACGGTGTTAAAAACCGGAACGGTCTCGTCGCCTTCTTCAATGAACTGTCCGCCCTTGCCGGGGGTGACACCCGCTACGATGTTGGTGCCATATTGCAGCATCTGCCGCGTGTGAAACTCGCCCTCGCGCCCGGTTACGCCCTGCACGAGAACTTTGGTGTTCTTGTCAATTAAAATTGCCATTTTCTTTCCTTATTCCTTCAAGCCTGCGTCATTCAGAGCACGCTCCAACAGATCACCGACTCCTATTTCGCTTGCCCATCTCTGCATGTAATCGAAATCCAGTGTGAAGCTTTGTAGCTTGAGCACACCTAATATGTCACGCCATTGTCTATCGGATACTTCACCACCGCTTCGGTACCATTCCAATTTCGCAAGAACAATATCTTCCGGTTCGGCAGTATAGGCTTCTATCGGCGGTTCCGAATCAACCTGATGTTGCTGACTGCGTTCCACAACCTGACGGTCATAAGCACGCAATTTTATCGGAAAAAGATCGACTTTATATGCGGTTTCAAAATGAATGAAGTTAAAGCTACTTCTTTGCTCTAACGAGTCACGAATCATTTCTTCATCAGCATAAAACTCTTTTTCCAACAAACCAACTAATGGCGCGACTTGGTCCGGCTTAATGTCAACGACTATATCGACGTCGTTGGTCTGGCGTTTTTCTCCGTGAGTCCCACTGGCTACTGAACCGCCAATGAAATAGGTGATACCCAACTGCTCAAAAGCAGGAATGATTAGCGAGAGAACTTTGCCTAAAGGATCAACCATTGGCTTTAGCTCGCAGTTGCAAAGCTGTTCTCAACTGCAGGGCAATTGCTTCGCCATAAGCGAGGCGTGCCCATTGCAGCTTGATTTCTTCTTCACTCCACTCCGGATTCCGACTCGCCAACCATTGGCGTTCCCGATGAATTGCAGATGCCGTCAACTCACGCACACCACGCAGACGTTGTGCCGGTGTCTGCGCACGTAAAATATCGAAGTAAACCTTCTCCATTTTCGGTGAAGTGTCGGGCGATTGCGTTTTCATCAGATTGCTTCGGGTTTATGCACCTTTTGCCAAAGCCACGATCTTCTGGGCGCCTTCCTGCATGGTGGCGGCCGGGGTGAGCGGGCTGCCTTCGAGCAGGGCCAAACCTTCTGCGGCGCGGGTGCCGGTGAGGCGAACCACGATCGGCACTTTGATGTCGAGGGTGCTGATGGCTTCGAGCAAGCCCTTGGCCACTTCGTCGCCACGGGTGATGCCGCCGAAGATGTTGAAGAAGATGCCTTTCACGTTCTTGTCGAGCAGAACGGTGTCGACTGCAGTGCGCACGACTTCGGCCTTGGCGCCGCCGCCGATGTCGAGGAAGTTGGCCGGCTTGCCGCCTTCGCGCTGCACCACGTCGAGGGTGCACATCACGAGACCGGCGCCGTTGCCGATGATGCCGATGTCGCCTTCCAGGCGGACATAGGTGAGGCCGCGCTTGTGGGCTTCGGCTTCGATGGGATCTTCTTCCTGGGCTTCCTGATACTGGGCCATGTCCTTATGACGGAAGAGCGCGTTGTCGTCCATGTCGAACTTGGCGTCGGCGGCGATCAACTGACCGTCGCCGGTGAGGATGAGCGGGTTGATTTCGGCCAGGGAGCAATCGTAGTCGGAGTAGACCTTGTAGAGCGCTTTCAAGAAAGAACCGATGCCTTTAGCGGCCACCGGGGGGAGCTTAGAGTTGTAGGCGAGCTGGCGAATCTGGAAGTCTTGCAGGCCGATGGCGGGATCGAGGTGCAACTTGGCGATCTTGTCGGGGTCGGTGGCGGCGACTTCTTCGATGTCCATACCACCGGCGGCCGATACCATCACGATGTTGCGGCGGGCGGCGCGGTCGGTGGTGATGCCGAGGTAGTATTCCTCTTTAATGTCGGCAGCGGCTTCGACCAGAACCTGCTCGACCTTGAGGCCCTTGATGTCCATGCCCAGAATCTGGGAGGCCATTTCGCGGGCTTCATCGGCGGTCTTGGCGAGCTTGATGCCGCCGGCTTTACCGCGTCCACCAACGTGGACCTGGGCCTTGACGACGACCGGCTTGCCGATTTCAGCGGCGATGGTCGCGGCTTCTTCGGGCGTGTTGGCGACGCGACCCTGCGGGATCGGCACACCGTATTTAGCGAAAATTTCTTTAGCTTGATACTCGTGAATCTTCATATTTTCCTTTACTTTATCCTTCGCTCAACCGTCGAACTTCGTGCGAAAACTTCACTGTGTCTTGCACGAACTTGTTGATTTTGGCTTCTTCGTCCAACACGGCAATTTGATCGTCCAACTCCTGCAAACGCGCGCGCAACGCTTCCCGCTCGGCGGCATCGGTCGCGGTATTGAGATCGTCGCTCAACCCCTTCTGCCGGCGCAGCAAAACGTCGCGCAGATGCATCAGCTCGTCCGCGCGGGGCGTCTGGTCCAATGCGTCATCGAGCGCGGCCTCCATTTCGGCCTGGCGCATCTCTTCTTCTTTTGGGGATCGCGGCAGCGATTCTGGCAATTCACTCATGCTTGAGGAACTCCGACAAATTTACTGGCATTCAGCGCGCACAGTATAAAAAAGTTTGGGTAAGTCCGCATTATAAGGTGAAAACTGCTCCTTTATACACGTTGCATCACCCAATCACGCGCCACCAGAACCGATTCACGCGCCGTCCAGTACACCCGCTGCAACGGCTGGGCGCGCCACTGTTCCAAGGCCACCGGTGACGAAGCCACTTGCAACCCGCACTTGGCGAAATTGCGCTCGGCGCGCCATAAGTGGAACGGATCGGAAACCAGAAGCACTTTCTTCCAGCCTTTGTTCTTGCAAATTTGCGTGGCGTAGGTAGCGTTTTCCCAGGTACTGGTCGATTTATTCTCCAACACAATTGCCGAACGCGGTACGCCATGCTGCACCAGCAACTTCGCGGCTACTTCGGCTTCGGCAGGCGGATAGGTGCCCACGCCGCCGGTGGTGATGATGCTATCGGCCATGCCTTTTTTATAGAGACGCGCGGCATGAAGCACCCGGCGCTGCAAGCCCAACCCCGCACTGCCATCGGCGCGCACTTTGGCCCCCAGCACCACAATGGCATCGGCCTGTTGGGCGTGGGTTTTCTGGCCGTAATCATCCAACACGCCCGACAACGCTCCCAGCGCTACAAACGCCCCACCGGCAAGAAGCGCCAAAAGCACAAGCAGCTTCTTCGATTTCGACTTGGGTTTGGGCTTGGCTTTGCCTTTTCGCGGGCTACCGCCGCCACTGCTGCGCGGCTTGGCCGGGGCAGAACGCGGCAAGGTTTTGGTGCGCGAAGGCGAAGACGACGAACTGCGAGGCCGAGACGGTTTTGCGGGTGGCATAGACGTAAATACTCTACCGCACTTTGCCGGGTATGGCATGTACCACCAGCTACAGTCTCGTCAAAATGAACGCTGCAAGGCGATAGCGGCGGCCTGCACGAAAAAGATCGTGCCCAGGTCGCGCACCGTGTAGGGATGCCGGTCGGTACCGTCTGGCGGCAGGATTTTTTCGATCACCACGCCGGTGAGGTTCGGATCGTTTGGTGTGCGCATCTGCATCATCATGCAAAAACCAAGCGCCCGCTCTGCCGGTTCTCGGTATTTTTCGTCACCCGTCGCTGCGATTATCTCCTGAAGGAAAATCGCCGCACAGGCCGCGCCGCTGGTGGCGTGGCCGAAGCTGTCGGTGTTGAAATCGCGGTAGGTGTTGCGAATCAGGCCGCCATCGGCGCGCAGCGCCCCGACATACCAATCGGCGGCGCGGCGGGCGCAGGCGAGATATTTCTCCTGGCCACTGGCTTTCCAGGCGGCCAGCATCGGTTTGCCCCACCAGTAGGCGTGGCGGGGGTGGATATTGCCTGCCTGTGGGTCGCAGGGGCCAAAGCCAATCCAATTGCCGGGCGGGTCTTCGGTGACAAGCAGCCGTTCGGCTATCTCGAAGAATATCTCACGAAACGTCTCTTCGCCGCTGCGCTGGTAGCCGGTGAGGAATACCGCATCGTCGAGTAGTGGGCGGCCGCGGCTCGATAGCTTGCCTTCCGTCCAGGACGGCACTTCCACGATGCTGCACGCTGCCGGGTCGTAGACGTCGCACACCAATCCCTCGCTGGGTAGGTAGGCTTTGCGGGCAACCCAGTGGAGGGCGCTTAACGCCCACTGCTCATAACGTTTGTCCCCGGTGGCATCGGCCAGCACGAACAAACCGTCCAACGCTTCGAGAATGGCGCTGACGTTGATTTTGTCGCCGAAATCTTCATAGGCGTGAATCAGGCCGTAGTCCTCATCGCCTGGCATCTGATTCTGCTGGTTGCCGATGAAAGCTGCGCAATCCAGCGCATTTTCCAGTAAATGGCTTTCCCCGGTGACACAATAAGCGTTCACAAGTGCCTTGACGGCCTGCCCGGTGTGCCACACGGGGCAGAAGAAGCCCCACAGCCGGTCGGCCACCGAATATTCACCGCGAATGGCTCCCTGCCAGTTATGGTGCAGGTGATTGCGGGTGTTTTCCGCGGCAGGAATAGAGAGGGTTTTCACCCGAGCGATTTCGGTGAGCCAGTGGCAGCCCAGCAGCATGGCTTCTTGCAGTTGGTTTTTTTCTATTCGGTGTGTCATTGATAAAGCTCCTTCAGGGCGGGCAAAGAGAAGCGCCACTCCGCGAATGCGGGAATGGCGCTGTGGAATACAAGGAATGGGAATCAGCCAGGCTGTTGCAACTGGGTAATCCATCCCGCGACTTGTTGGCGCCAACCGTCGAGGGTGCGGTTGGAGAACGAGTAGCCCAGCGGGTCTTTCCAGATGGTAGCGCGCAAGGCTTCGACCTCCCCGGCGATTTTGCGGGTGCGCGCGGTGTGTCCGCGCCGCTCGGCCTTTTCCAGCAATTGATCGAGCAGTTGCAAGTAGCGGTAGTCGGTCATGCCCGCGCGCATGCCTTCCCATTGCAGCGTGCTCACGGTCTTTCCGGCTTGGCGCTCGGCTTCGTCCTCGGGCGGATAGGTCATGGCGGCGTCCTTGGCGGCCCCGTCGAAGTCGTCGAAGGCGCTGCCGCTGATGCGCTGATAAGTCCACAGGAAGGCACCTTTGGCTCCTGTCAGCCAGGTATAGAAGCCCATGCCGTAGCGGTTCTTGTGCATTACGCCGTCCTGCCCGCTGTAGGCACCGGCCGCACCATACCACCACTGCTGGGCGTGGGGGTATTCGGCCAGCCAGTCTTGCACGTGCTTGAGTTCCTCAGGGCCGGTATAGACGACGTTGGAAACGTTGAAAATACTGATGTCTTCGCGGAAGTCGCGCACCACGGCGGCCTGGTTGGCGGTGGTGAAGCCTTTGACCTTCAGCTTGCGCAGCACGGAGTATTCGGCGATGGCGGCCTGGTTGGTGCCGCCGCCCGGCTCATCGACCAGGTGATAGTAGAACTCCGGCCAGTTGCGCTCTTGGCGCACCTCTTCAATGACAGCGAGGAACTTCTCGATATAGGCCAGCAGTTGCGGGCTGTATTGGCCGCGGTCTTCTTCGCCCATTTTCTTGAGCCCGGTGGCATCGGCGACATACTGCGGCAGGCTCTGCACGTTGCAGACCCACAGCGGGCCGAAACCGGCCTTGATGAAGCGATCCATATACTGGTCGCCCCATCCGTGAAGTGCTGTGCGCCAGGCCGCCAGGGCCTGGTCGAGGTTCTGCTCGTTGATCGGTTTGCTGGCCGCAATGCTGCGTAGCGGCATATAAAGCAAAAGAGTGCGGATGCCACTATCGTGCAGCCATTTCAACTCGCGATTCATCGCTTCGGGCGTCATGTTGGCCCAGCGGCCGGGGTCGGGATAGAGACCCCATGTGGGCTGCGGCGCATCGGCAGGCAGGGCGAACGGCTGCACTTTAACCGAGACAGGCACTTCAAAGATTTCTTTGCCTTCCTGCACCACGGCAACCGATAATTTGTGGGAAGCACCCGGCTTGACCTTTTCGTTTGCTGCCAGGTGCAAAAACAACTGGTAGCGTTCACCGGCCGCCAGATCTACAGCGGACGGCAAGTCCAGCACACGCTCAGGCAGGAAGTCGTAGAACCCGCCGCGATAGCCCATGCGCTGACGCCAGAGATCGACCCGTTGGAGCTGCGCGGTCATGCCGCCGGGCACTCCCTTCAAACGCAGGTTTATCTGTTTGAGGGGCCTGTTGGCTTCGAGCAAGAAAACCGATGCGTTATCGCCTCCGGCGGCCACCGGCAAGTCCAGGGGGCGGTTGACCTGTTTGGCGTCGAGCGCTTCGGAGTTGAGAACACCGTCGGCATCCTGTCCCGCCCACCAGAAAAGCGGTTTGCCGGTCACGCTTGAAGGCAAGGCGGGGTTGTGCGCGGTCGGTTGGGTTTGACGGGGATAGTAGAGCGTGCCTTCGGCGGTGTTATAGGCGTGTTGCTTTTGATAGCCGGTGAGCGGCAGCTCCACGACTTTAATGTTGCGCACTTCGATGGTGCCCGGCATACGGTTGTCGTTGACGAAGTAGGTAAGGCCCACACCCTTGCCGGTCATATCGCTGGGCACGATGAAATCGAGCTGCATGGTTTGCCACACGCCTTCTTTGGGCTGGGAATAATCCCAGATGCGCCACAGACCCTTTTTCGTATCGGCGCTCAAGCGCACCGCCAGGTTGGGTAGCATGGTGCCCTTGGAGGTGAGGCGATATTCTCCACTGAAGGCGTAATAACGCTCTTTGGGCAGGTGCTTCAAGCCCTGCACCAGGCGGGCGCCGTCGCCCTGAGCAAGGTCGATGACGATGCGGGAACCTTCCCCGTCATTCACCACGCGACAATTCGGGTTGCCATCGACTTTGCCAAAGCTCCATTGCAGTGGTTGCCCGGTGGCATCCAGTTGGGAAAAGTCAGCGTTGGCAAGTTCGTTTTTTTCGGCGGCATAAAGCGCCGGGGCAAAGGAACTCGTTGCTAAAATCGCTGCGATGGTGAGCCAACGTACACGGCAGGGTCTGTTTTTTCTGAATTTTTTTATCATTTCTTGAGAGCTATTCTAATTGCAATAATCGTTATATATTTACGGCTGGAAAGGTGAACAGGTGTTGGAAGTCAGGCTCTTGTCGATGTTCCACATGCTACTACAGACGGCACGCTCGGCCTGAAGGAATTTGGCATGGCCGTCGGCGAACAGATAATTACCTCCACCGGAAAAATCGGTCAGTGTCACCGCCGTGGTGCTGTATCGTTTACCACCATGGAGCACCGGAATATAGCCTTCGCTCAGAGGGCGCATTCCGATGCTGTAGAGGCCGTTACTGCCATAGCCATTACTGGAAGGATCGGTGACAAGGATGGTAGTAGAGGGCTCTTGCACAACGGACAATGGCACACCAACGACATTGCCTGGCGTCAGAGGGCGACCACTGGTGTAACCGAAGCCATTGCCATAAGTTCCACTCGTAGCGAAGAGGTCGCTATAGGCTCCGCCTATATTCCAGCCGTAGCTACAGACAGAACTTGGAACCGGCCCGGAGGTAGGGCAAACGAAAACTTGCATGCTCTTGGCATAAGGCTGCAAAAGCGTATACCAACGCCCGACCGAAAAGTTAGCCATTGGCAAACGCTCGTCATAATCCTGCGTATACATCATAGCTGCAGTGCCGATCTGTTTGAGGTTCGAAAGGCAAGCCGATTTGCGTGCCTGTTCGCGCGCCCGGGAAAAGACTGGGAAAAGAATACCGGCAAGGATTGAAATGATGGCTATAACGACCAATAATTCTATCAATGTAAATCCCCTGTGATTCTTATACATAGGAAACCTCTTCTCAATTAGGTGTCTCAATCTGTTCTGAAAACACCGACAATTCATTTATACCCGTTAGGTGGCTGGAGTAAACCAGTATTTTTGCTCTCGAACGTATATTTTAGGTCAACTCTCGCGTTTGCGATATTCACCGGGCAAGCAGCCCCAGTGGCGGCGTGCCAGCAGGCGTAGCTGGTGATCGGTCAGTCCCACCGAACGGGCCACGGTACGGATATCGGTTTCGGTAGTGGTGAGCCACACGGCGGCGGCCTTGAGGCGCATTTCCGTGCAGTATTGGTTGAACGTGTGGCCGGTTTGCTGTTTGAAGTGCCGGGTAAATGCCGAAGGCGACAGGCAAACATGTCGGGCCACGTTTTCAATAGTGAGGTTGGTTTCCAGGTGGGTATCGATGTAGGCGCACGCCTGGCGGATGGGATCGCGATTAATGGGCGCGGGCGATTCCTCGGCAAAATAATAAGGCGCCAGACTCACCCGGCCATCGACGATTTCTTGCTGAAAGGTAAACAACAAAGCTGAAATGAGATGGAAAAGCCCTTCCCGGCGGTGTGGTTTGCGGCTTTCTTCCTGAATGCCCAGGAACAGTTCGGAGAGCAGGTGGTTCTTGCACCACAGGCGTTTTCCTGTCGAGTGGGTCTCGCCCTGCGAGTTACACAGGTAGGACATCAACCCCTCGCCGTTGAGCCTTCCCGGATAAATCCACAACAGCGAGCAGTGTCGTCCGGGATAGTGATCACTTTCAAAGTGCGGGCGGGAGCCGTCGGAAGCGGCGATGCCGGCCGGATGAAAGATGAAATCGCCCGGATGGCAGGACATCACATAATCGTTGATATGTAAATCGGCCGTGCCCTGAATCACGCAGGCCAGGGAAGGCAGTGTGTTTTCCGCCAAACCGTCTTTGGGCCAAAGGGCCTGGATCATGCGGGGAATGCGCGAGGTGCGCGCTCCCCGCACCACGACGCGCGGGCCGGTGAGTTTCTTCTCGCGAAACGTCGCGTGGGGCGGCAATTGTTGAAGCTGTACCTGCGCCAACGAGGGATGAGCCACGATCAGGCGAAGTTCGTTCTCCTGTGCCAATTGGAAACGAACGTGACGCAATACCTGGAGCAGGGAATCGTGTTCCTTCATGGTAATTATCGTGCTGGGGGCGTAATATCGCACCCCGGCGATAATTTTTTACAACTGCCCCATAAAGTTATATATCGCGTCGCTGACACCCGGCAGGGCTTCGTGGCCAAAATCGGGGTAGATGATCGTCGATTTCTTGGAGAAAACTTTGTTGTAAGCCGCAAACTGGGTGGAAGGCGGGCAGATGGTATCCATCAACCCCACCGGCATCAGAACTTCGGCTTTAATGCGCGGAGCCAGATGCTGGGTGTCGATATACCCCAGCGCCGTCCAGATTTCATCGATGCGCTGGTGGCGCGGGTCGAACTGGCGCAGGTAGTTTTTCAGCTCTTCATAGGCTCCCACCGCCAGGTCCATTTCCCACACCCGTTTATAATCGGTCAGGAAGGGATAAATCGGCGCGGCCAGCTTGATGCGTGGCTCCAGCGCGGCACAGGCCAAAGTGAGGCCGCCGCCCTGCGAAGCGCCGGTCGCACCCACGCGCGCGGCATCGACTTCCGGGAAATTCATCACGATGCCCGCCAACTGCGCGCAGTCGAGATAGACGTTGCGATAGTAAAACTTCTGCGGCTCGCCGCGCAGAGCGTTATCCAGACCGCGAATGATGTGCCCGCGCAGGGTGTTACCATAGGTACCGCCGATATCTTCGCTACGCCCGCCCTGGCCGCGGCAGTCGAGGAAGGCCACCGATTGGCCGCGCGCCACATAGCTGAGCTTGTCGTTCCACTCGCCGCTGTTGCCGGAGTAGCCGTGCAGCATCACGACAGCCGCATGGGGATCAGGAGCGTTCTTGGGACGCATGTATTTCGCATAGACGCGCGCACCACCGGCACCGGTGAAATAGAGATCGAAGCATTCAGCAAAAGGTGCATCAATGTGGTGGGGAACGAGTTCTACCTGGGGATCAATGGCACGCATCTCCGCCAGCGAAGCATCCCAGAACGCATCGAAATCGGCCGGGCGCGGATTGCGCCCTGTGTAGGTTTGCAACTGGTCTAACGACTTATCGACTAACGGCATTTTCTCTCCTTAGTCACGGTTGTGGTTTTAATATCGACTGATTTTAACTCCGTTGGAGAGTTATGGGGGGAAAGAAAAAAATATATTTGCTCGATAAAACGGCCCACTCTATCGCGGCAACTCATGAAGAACCGCGCGCGTGAGCAAGCGGACGAGCCAGCCCCTTTTACCCTTCCTGGCCTCCCTCTTCTTCCATCTCCCGATAAACCTGCTCGCCATACCTCGGCAATTCCTCGAAAAGAAAAAACATCCCGCCACTGCGCAGCTTATTCCCCGCTTCCAGATGTTCCAAAAAAGCGCGCCGCAACTGCGTATCGCGCGGTGCAGTCGCCAGGTCGATGGTATCTTCGCCGAATACGAAATACAGCCCATCCAACCCGGTGGAAGGCATGGGAAACAGGGAGCACTCCCGCTGCCAGCCCACCACCCGCGAATGCGGCGGGAACATGGTTTCGAACTGCGTATTGAACAACCACGAATAGCAGGCAAAGCCGTGCAGATTAAGTTCGGGGAAGTGGCGCGTAAAAAACTCGCGCGCTGCGACCAGTGAATCGCGGCAGTTCTCCGGCGTGAGCGCATCGCCTTCGGGAATGTGGATTTCCAGCATCAAATCGCCAAGTGCCAACACGCACTGCCACCGGTCGCGCGGCAGAGTCACTGTGTCCTGAACGGCAAAGCCACGCGGCGAAACCGGATTGCCGACAAACGCCGTGGCGGTTTCTTCAAACGACGCGCGCCACGCCGTCGCCTCACCTTCCAGCGGCAGATAGCCTTGCGCGTCGTATTCCGTTTCGTGTTCGCTCAATGCCACCACGCGCCCGGTTTCGTTCTCGCGGAAGGCGCGCAGGCGTCCGCGAAAGGCGCGTGCGATATATTCAAACCGCCCGACGCAAAACAAATCGCCGCTCGCCACCAGCCGATGCCAGTAGAGCAAGCGCGGTTGAATGCCGACGGCACCCTCGTTATAGTGAGCAAAACGCCGCACCGCGATGGCAATATCTTCCAGCGTATCGCGCGTCACCTGCTCCGCAATGCCGCGCGGCTCGTTGCGTGCCCGCAAGCGCGGGGCCGCTCCCAGCGCCAACCACAGGAAAAGCGCGTTGCCAAAACCGGGACGGACGCAGTCGAACAAAGGCTCTAACGGTGCCCACTGGCGGAGCGGAATATATTCGTGTTCTTCAAACACCAACCGGTGGCAATGCCACGCCAACAGGTGCAACGCCGTATTGGCGCGAAGCTGATTTGCGACCTCTTCCAAAGTGGCATCGACATGCGCGCCCACCCCACACCATTCCCGGTGCATCTGCCACTGCTTGCGGCGCAGCAATTCCCAATCGCGCGGCTCACTGGCAACCGATTCTTCCCAGTAAGGAGCAAGCAATTCTTCGATTTCCGGCGTGAGAGGCGTGCCCAATGCGGCACAAGCAGCAGCAAGTTTCATGGCGATGGAGAGACTTTATCAAAGTTGGGAGGCTGGAGGCTGGGAAGGTAACCAGGTGTTAATGTTGGCGGCTTAACCCTGAAGTTCGTCACCCTCGCGAAGGCGGGGGTCCAGTACACAGCTTCTTGGTCCGGGCAAAGCCTACCTACCCGCCGCAAGCCTACCAGCCCGTCATCCTCGCGAACGCGGGGATCCAGTACACAGCTTTTTGTTCCGGGCGAAACCAAATTTGCTTCTTCTCAACCTCATCCTCTCTTCACAAAGATAAAGAACTTTATGCAGAGTTTAAATCCCCCAATTTGTGCAAAGAAAGAAAGCCCGAAAACCGATCCCGCCGACAAGCGTTTTGTATTTTTCCTATCCAAAAAGCCGTGTACTGGATCCCCGCGTTCGCGAGGATGACGGACTTGCAAGCCGACGGTTTACCTCATACGGAATAGGAACTTAATTAGTGCGGACTGATATAACCCACCTCTGCTCCAGACAAACCCCACCCATCAAACAAAAATAGCACCCGCTCAAAAGCAGGTGCTATTTTCAGCAAGAGCCAACCGAGATACATCCACGCCCGGTTACCTCACTTCTGCATTCATCATTCTGAATTCCTTCTAACTCGCCCCCGACCCTCTCACCACCCCATCCACATCCGGCCGCTGGTCCGTATGCACGGTTTGCACGTAAGAGCCGTCGGGAATGGTGGGATCAGCCACCGCCTGCGCCGCAAAGCCTTCGCGCTCGGCCACGACTTTAAACCGTTCCAGGTCACTTCCGAGCTGGCTTTCGGGGTTGGCGAAGATTTTCGCTACTGCCTCGCCCAGCGCACCGGCCGGAGGGCTATATTCCAGCCCGACCGTGACTTTGGTCTGGTCGTCGCCAATCGGTGCGAAGGTCACCGCGCCGTGGGTTTCAATGGTGCCATCGACGCTCTGCCAGGCGATCTTCTGGTTCTCCTGCACGCTGATGGTCTTGGCATCCCACTCCACCGCCATGCCCATCGGTCCGCGCGTTTTCCAGTGCGTGGTATCCGGCCCGGTTTTCTGGATGCTCTCGATGTTTTCCATGAATCGCGGAAAATTCTCAAAATTCTGCCAGAAATCGTAAACCTGTTCCACCGGTGCATCGACGACTATTTCTTTGATGACATGAGCCATTTTAAACGCCCCCAAGTATTAGTTTTATTGAGGGAGTGGGGTGCAAGAGGGATGCCGGAAAGAGTTAACCACAGCTTAAGTCATACTACTGTGTTTGGGATTGAACAGAGAAATGTACTATTGCGTTACATGCAACACGGCATTCGGCCCAGGTTAAATGAGTTGAGAAGAATTGCCAATGGTTTCCGCACCACACGACATAATTTACCTGACAAAGACAAATACGAAATAAATCAACGCAACACATGTCAGGCCAAAACGCAACCCAATATTCCAGGATTGTTGCAGCCAGAGAAAAACAATACCAACCGGCGGGAACAAGGCGAGCATGAGGGCAATAAGCCAGATGCGCTCATACCATTTCGGTGATTTTGGACGGTCTTCGACTGCAATTTCGACCTGCGGCTCCATGAGCGTTCTCCATTTTTAAATAAAGTAGCGCCTGTTATTGTAACAGAAAGTGTCATCAATTCAATGACAATTAAGGTCGTCGTATATGATGGCTTTTCGGAGGGAAAAGCCAATACCGATCTCAGTTCACACACCTGCATACCGGACATTTCTCAAGCACTTGCGCAAACAGCGCGAAGCGGTGGGCATCAGTCAACGCGAATTGGGGCGGCGCCTCGGCAAACATCATGATTACGTGAACAAATGCGAGTCGGGCGAACGCTAGTTGAATATTGTTGAGTTAAGGGATTGGTGTGACGCGCTTGGGGTATCGTGGGTGGTTTTTTTGACGGAGATGGAAGCGGAGTGGAAAAATTGAAAAGACGGGAATCAGTGCCGGGGTGTTAAATGTCCGGCGCTCTGCACTTGCCGGGCATTTTTTGTTCAGATCTAGTAATAACGAATGCTGACACCTAGCATAGCGAAACCTCCCTACTTGGCTACAGTCTTAAACCACGGAAAATTCTCGAAATTCTGCCAGAAGTTGTAAACCTGTGTGACCGGTGCATCGATGACTATTTCTTTGATGGCATGAGCCATTTTAAACGCCCCCAGGTTTGAGTTTTGTTGAGGGGAAGACAAAAGGGATAAAGTGCGAAGGAAAAAACTATGACAAGAGTCCTTTTCGTTATCACCGCCGCAGACTGCTGGACGCTCAGCGACGGCGAGATCCATCCTTCAGGCTATTGGGCAGAAGAAGTCGCCATGCCTTTCAAAATATTCACTGAAGCAGGTTTCGATATTACGGTCACAACCCCAGACGGTAAAAAACCAACGCTCGACCGCCTGAGCTTGAGTCTGAAGGGCGGCAGCGCCCCGTGGAAGGTCGGAAAGATCAAAAAGTACCTGGAAAGCATCGCCGGTAGGCTGGACAAACCCGAAGTGCTTGCCGACATGAACGCCGACGACTACGACCTCGTCTTCTATCCTGGCGGCCACGGTCCAATGGAAGACCTGGCTTATGACAAAGACTCCGGCGACCTCCTAACTAAACGGCTTGCAACGGGTAAACCACTGGCGCTCCTTTGCCATGCACCGGCCGCCATCCTCGCCACGGCAGGGAAAAATGGCAAGACGCCGTTTGCCGGTCGCCGCATGACTGGCTTATCCAACCGTGAAGAACGATTCAACAGCTTTGCCAAGAAAGCACCGTGGCTACTCGAAGATAAGCTCAAGGAATTGGGCGTGCGGTACGAAAAAGGCTTTATACCGCTTCGACCACACGTCGTTGTCGATGGCAATCTCTATACGGGGCAAAACCCGCAGTCGTCTGAAAAACTGGCTGAACGACTGGTCGCAGACATTCAAGGGAGCGTTTAAGTTCATGCAAACGATACTCGGAGCCAATGGGCAGATAGCTGAAGAGTTGGCCAAAGAACTACACAAAAACTACACGACCGACCTCAAATTAGTTAGTAGAAATCCTAAAAAGATACACGACACTGACCAGTTGTTTCCCGCAAACCTGTTGGATGCCCAGGCAACAGATAAAGCCGTGGAAGGAAGTGACATCGCGTATCTGACGGTAGGGCTGCCTATGAACTCTCAGATGTGGGAAGAGCAATTCCCCGTTATGATGAAAAACGTTATCGAAGCCTGTAAAAGACAGAGCTGCAAACTAGTATTTTTCGATAACACGTACATGTATGCCAAAACCGACGAACCACAAACGGAAAATAGCCCGTTTGTACCCACCGGACGGAAATCAACGGTACGGGCAAAGATTGCAACGATGCTGCTTGATGAAATGAATGACAAAAGTATTGAAGCTGTGATCTGCAGGGCACCTGAATTCTATGGACCCGGCAAAACGCAAAGCCTAACTAATACAATGATCTTCGATAACATCAAACAAAATAAAAGACCGAGAGTCCCTTTAAGAGACGACACAGTGCGAACTTTGATTTGGACACCTGACGCAAGCCGTGCCATGGCGTTAATTGGCAATACGCCAGACGCATACAGCCAAACATGGCATTTGCCCTGTGACGGTAATCGGTTGACCTATAGAGAGTTGATAAACATCGCCTCAAGAGTTTGTCAGAAAGAGATCCCATATTCGGTAATAAAAATGCCGATATTTACGCTCGGAGGTTTATTCAACAAACAACTAAAAGAAGTCCAGGAGCTATTGCCACGTTATAAACATGACAATATATTTATCTCCGAAAAATTCAAAAAAAGCTTTCCGACTTTTCAGGTTACAACCTATCAGGAGGGTATCGCATATATAATGAGCGAACAATAATTGAACCGAAAGAAATTTCAAATTGTGTCTGTGTATGGCTTCTGAATTTCTACAACCCGATACAACCCGCCATTTTTTCAGCAACTTGTTCATTTCTTATATATATTTACTTAAATTCACTTCCCCAACCTCTCCAAATGCTGTTTCAAAAACAAACCTGTATAACTCGTCGGGTGCTTAATTAACTCTTCCGGCGTACCCGTCGCGACAATCTGCCCGCCTCTTGTGCCGCCTTCCGGCCCCAGGTCGATGATGTAGTCGGAGCTGCCAATCAAATCGAGGTTATGTTCGATCACTAACACCGTATTCCCCTGGTCGGTGAGGCGTTGCAGCACTTCGATGAGCACTTTGACATCGGCCATGTGCAGACCCACGGAGGGTTCGTCGAGGATGTAGAGCGTGTGGCCGGTGGGGCGTTTGGCGAGTTCGCTGGCGAGTTTCACGCGCTGGGCTTCGCCGCCCGAAAGCGTGGTGGCGGGCTGGCCGAGGCGGATGTAGCCCAGGCCCACGTCGCACACGGTTTGCAGCTTGCGCGCGATGGAGGGCAGGTTCTCGAAGGTGGCCAGGGCGTCGGCCACCGTCATGTTGAGGACTTCGGCGATGTTGTGGCCCTTGTATTTCACATCGAGCGTCTCGCGGTTGTAGCGCTTGCCGCCGCACACTTCGCAGGGCACATACACGTCGGGCAGGAAGTGCATCTCGATTTTGATGATACCGTCGCCTTCGCAATTTTCGCAACGCCCGCCTTTCACGTTGAAGCTAAAGCGCCCCGGGCCGTAGCCGCGCGCCTTCGATTCGCGGGTGAGCGCGAACAGCTCGCGGATGGGCGTGAACGCGCCGGTGTAGGTGGCGGGGTTACTGCGCGGGGTGCGGCCGATGGGGCTTTGGTCGATGTTGATGATTTTATCGAGCTGCTTGAGGCCCTCAATGGAATCGTGCGCACCGGCCACAGTGGGCTGCTTGCTGATTTCATAGGCCAGGCGCTTGTGCAGGATGTCTTCCACCAGCGTGCTCTTGCCCGAACCCGAAACGCCGGTAACGCACACGAAAGTGCCCAGCGGAATTTTTACATCGACATTTTTAAGGTTGTGTTCACGCGCGCCCTTAATTTCGATGAACCCGGTCGGCTCGCGGCGCGTGGCGCGCTGCGGGATGGAATCGGTGCCCGAAAGGAAGCGCCCGGTGGCCGAGTTTTCGTTGGCCAGGATATCTTCCAATGTGCCCTGCCCCACGATTCGCCCGCCGTGCTCACCAGCGCGCGGGCCGATATCGACAATCCAGTCGGCCATGCGCATGGTGTCTTCATCGTGTTCAACCACGATGACGGTGTTGCCCAGGTCGCGCAGCCGCTTGAGGGTGGTAAGCAGCTTTTCGTTATCGCGCTGATGCAGGCCGATGCTGGGTTCATCGAGCACATACAGCACGCCCACCAACCCCGAACCGATTTGCGTGGCCAGCCGGATGCGCTGCGCCTCGCCGCCCGAAAGCGTGTTGGCGGTGCGGCCCAGGTTGAGATAGTCAAGTCCAACATCGAAAAGGAAGTTGAGCCGTTCGCCGATTTCCTTGAGGATGGGGCGGGCGATGGCGACTTCGCGTTCCGAGAGGCTGGAGGCTAGGGGCTGGAGGCTGGCATTGGGGTCGGTGTCTTTCCCAGCCTCCAGCCTCCAGTCTCCAGTCTCCCTTAATCCATTAAAGAACTCGGTGGCTTCACCAATACTCATATCGGTGACCTGCGCGATGTTCTTATCGGCCACCGTCACGGCGATGGGGAAGGGTTTGAGGCGCGCGCCGTCGCAGGCGTGGCAGGGGCGGTCGCTCATGTATTTTTGCAGCTCTTCGCGCCAGTTGTCACCATATTGCCCATACTCCTCGCGCAGCTCGGCCAGCACGCCGCCGAAAGCCACGTCGTAGGCGCGCTTTTTACCGTGCATGTTGACATAGGAGACAAAAACCTTCTCCTTGCCGGTGCCGTAGAGGATGATGTCGCGCTGCTTTTTCGTCAGCTCGTTGAACGGTGTTTTGGTGGAAAAGCCGTATTTTTCACTCAGGGCCAGCAGCAGTTGCTTTTTGTAGTTGGAAGTCGCCCTGCGCCACGGCGCAATGGCGCCCTCGCTCAGCGGGACACGTTCATCGGGAATCACCAGCCGCTCATCGAACTCCTGTTGGAAGCCCAGGCCAGAGCATTCCGGGCAAGCGCCATAGGGCGAGTTGAACGAGAAGGTGCGCGGCTCCAACTCTTCAAACGAAATGCCGCAATCGGCACAGGCGAACTGCTCGCTGAAGGTCAACATTTTCGGCGGCCCGTCTTCTTCGCGGCTGCTGAGCACTTCCACCATCATGATGCCTTCGCCCAGTTTGAGCGCGGTTTGCACCGAGTCGGCAATGCGCTGGCGGGCGTCGTCGCGCACCACGATGCGGTCGACCACCACTTCGATATCGTGCTTTTCGTAGCGTTCGAGCTTGATATCGTCGGTTTCATCGAGCGAATGCAGCACGCCGTTGACGCGCACGCGGGCGAAACCTTTCTTGCGCATGTCCTCGAAAATCTTGCGATATTCGCCCTTGCGCCCACGCACCAGCGGCGAGAGGATGTGCAGCCGCGCGCCTTCGCCCTGCCCCAAAATGTGGTCGGTAATCTGGTCGACGCTCTGCCGTGCCACCACTCGCCCGCAGTTCGGGCAGTGCGGCGTTCCGGCACGGGCGAACAGCAGGCGCAGGTAGTCGTAGATTTCGGTGACGGTTGCTACCGTCGAGCGCGGGTTGCGGCTGGCGGTTTTCTGGTCGATGGAGACGGCGGGTGAAAGCCCTTCAATGAAATCGACATCGGGCTTGTCCATCTGCCCCAAGAACTGGCGCGCATAGGCCGAAAGGCTCTCCACATAGCGGCGCTGCCCCTCGGCGTAGATGGTATCGAAAGCCAGCGACGACTTCCCCGACCCCGACAGCCCGGTGATGACGATGAGCTTGTGGCGCGGCAGGTTGATATCGATGTTCTTCAAGTTGTGCATCCGCGCACCCTTGATGATGATGAATTTATCGGGGGTGATTTCGGAGGCTGGAGGCTGGGGGCTGGGGGCTGGTTTTTGCCCGTTGCGCGCCGGGGCTTTGGCCTTGGCCGCCACGGGGGGCTTGGCTTTGGTTGCGGCAGGGGTGGTTTTGGGCTTGGTAGAAGCGGCTTTGGTCTTGGCGGCAGTGGGTTTCTTAGCAGGCATGAATCATCCTCAATAGGGCGGAAAAACGCCGCCCGTAAGGTGAAGCTAAACAGGCGGCCGGTGTTGGTTATGCGATGTTGAGTAGTATATCAAATTGGTTTTTATATCAATGCTGCAAATTGAAATCCTAACCCGTCACCGTTCCATAGCACGCAAAGCCTTCGGCTACGCAAACTTCGTCGCAAGTTTTCGCAATTAACGGCAAAAGAGGGGCGTTGGCATTGATGCGCGGTTGCCTTCCTGTGTGCTGTCTACTCCCTACCTACCGGAATAGGAGGTCCTTTTGTAAAAATGGTATATAGGTTAGGGATAACGATATATCTCAATACCGATTCCCAAGTTACCGGACAGGCGTAATAATTCTGCGGGGAACCGATCTGCCTGATTTCTGCTGGCTCCTTCTGCAATATGGAAACCTAAATAAATCTCCACCACTCCCGGAAAATCGCGCAAGCGCTCCAGCTCTTGCTGGTTTTGTTCCAGAAGCTCAATCGCGTCGTCGATTTGCAGTTCGGGTTCTTCCGTATCGGCATCGCTGACAGCTATCGTAATGATAGCCTTATCGTTCACATATTTCCCTATCTTCAATTCACCTTTCCGCAGCACTTTAGTGGGTTTTAGCGAGGAACCGCGTAGGAAAGCATCAACGTCGAAATCGGGGCCAGAGGCGTTTAATTCACAAGTCATAATAATATATTTATAAAATGAGGAATTTTTCGGCTATCTTACAGACAACGATTGATTTTTAAGGCACTCCCTATAATACTATGCATTATAAAACCACACAGGGAAAGCACTTTGGGAGGCTGTCCGGTGAGCCGAACAGGGCCAAATTGATGCCGATTTGGATGGGTGATTGCAATGAAGAAAAAACAGACCTCTAAAAGCGATGTGGCCGCCGCCATACATGAGACAATGGCTGGTTTTCACGAAGCAGGTGCGATCTCAAAAAGCACCATGCGCGAATTCGACGAACTTTGCCTCACTCCCGTGCGTAAATTGGCACCGGAGGAGATTAAAGCGATTCGCGAAGAAAACAGCGCCAGCCAGGCGGTATTCGCACGCTATCTGAATGTCAGCCCTATCGTTATCAGTCAATGGGAACGCGGAGAACGGCATCCCAGTGGGACTTCGCTTAAGCTGTTGATGTTGGTGAAGACGAAGGGGCTTGAGGCGATTGCTTAACCTGGAATAGTTGGTGTCAGTAAAAACGCACTATGCACGCCCTTATACTTCCCATCTCCCACAATCTGGCCTTGCTCATTGATATCCTGCGCTCCATATAAAACCCAACCGGAATTTTTTGGAATGAGAGTATTAAGGTCAAACCATTGACCGCTTTGCCAGAAAGCCGCGCGAATACCCTTGTCGGTACGTATCGAACCAACGATTTGCTTTTTGTTGTTTAGGTCGGCAGGAACTGCTTTATATTGATGACGCCGGGTAATGTCAATACGCTTGCCATTGCTCAGAAGAATCAGCTTTTCGGTTGCATCAGGAGAGAGCTGGCGGATAATCATATCTCCTCGCTTATTGATATGCACACCCATGCCGCCCGGTTCGCCTATTTTAATAGTTTTGCCATTTCTCCAGGCCACCGGCCACATCGACCGGGAGTTCTTCAGCAAATCAGAAGCGTCGAGAGAAGCCGACGAATTCGTACCGATTATTTGCGATGAATCATTGAGTGCCATCGCCCACCAGCGCCCTAAATCCTTGTTACGGCCATTTTGCCGCAGCATTGAGCGAAGATTACCGTTACTTGATATCGGCAACAGTATTTCGCCTTTGTTGTTGATGCGAGGGCTTCCCGATGACCACGGGGTTACGCCTAAATCCTGCGTTTTACCTTTACCCCATAAAAAATATCTCCGTTGACGGTTCTTTAAGGAACTTAAGCCCACAACTTGCCCCTGATCATTAATCTCAGTTGCATGGCTAAACGCAGTGTTCTTTAACTGAGGCAGAATCGTTATCTTCCCCTTCCGCCAGAGAAACGCCTTGCCACTCGGCTCGTCTCCCTTTTGCCCGACAATCTCGCCACGGTTATTAATGCCCGTAGCCATACCATCAGTGATTTTCGTCACCCGATAACGCGGCGCATCGGCAGCCACGACCGCAGTGCAACTGACCAGGCAACAAAGTAGCGAGGATAAGTGATGAATACGCATTGAATGTCCTCAACGGACCGGCGTCAGTAAAAAAGCACACGTCACACCATTGTGTGTGCCAGAACCGACAATTTGGCCTTTTTCATTAATGTCCCGGGCATGGGTCAGCACCCAACCGGAATCAGGCTCGATGCAATCGTTCAGATCATACCACTGCCCATCCTGCCAAAGCGTGGCGTTGAACTTCAGCGCCGATTTTTCCATAGTACCCACAATGCGGTTCTTCTCGTTAAGCGCATAGGGAATCAGCGAAAGAATATTCTTGGGAGTAATATCGGTTGATTTACCATCTTGCACAAGCCAATAATGGCGTGGCGATATCGCCGGATAGTCGCTCACGACGTAACCTTTTTTGTTATAGACAAGTGTCGAAAGGCTACGCTTTTTCTTTGTGGAGTCGGTTTGGTTTTCTTCCCGAAGAATGCCCCAATGAACGAGGTCGTCTCCTCCACTTAAGGTAGAACCAATACCGGGCATTCGAGCAGTCTGCGACGAATCATAGAAGCTGTAGGATACGATAGCTCCTCCATCTTTTCTCTGTCCATTTTTCCAATAAATGGCGCGAAGAGCATGCTGTTCCAATGACGGGATGAGAACCTGACCGTCTGCATCGATATGCGGCACGCCAATTCCCCAGGGAGCATCGCCTAAGTTCTGAATTTTCCCGTCATGCCAGAAGAAATACTGTTTTTTAAGCGGCTCAACCGCATACACACCAACAACCTGGCCGCTGTCGTTAATATCAGAAGCAGTGCCCGATTCACTGTCTTTGGGTAACTCCAGTAACGTCAACTGTCCCTGGTGCCATACAAACGCGTGCTCCCCGGCCTGCCCCACAACATCCCCTTTATTATTGAGGGCATAAGCCGTGTAGTGTCCCCACGATGTTTGGATTCCCTCGACAATTTTCGTCACCCGATAACGCGGCGTATCGGCTTGCACTACCGCCGCCAAACCAACCAAGCCACAAAACAAGCTCAGTAGAATTCGCTTCCGCATAGGTTTTCTCCTCAGACTTTAGATATCGGCATTCGTCCGCGCCCGCACCACAACCACCGTAATATCATCCCTATGCCCCGGCCCGCTTTCCGCTTCCGGCTGGCTTTCGCTCCGCTGGGGCAGCAGCGAACTCAAACGCTGGCTCAGCCCGGCGCGCAGGCGTTCGGGGAGTTCGTTGGAGGCGTCGAGCGCGGCTCCGGCCAGGGCGATGAAATCTTCGGCGACGTCATCGATGTTGCGCTCGTTTTCGCTGGCCAGGCGCACGGCCAGGCTGCGGACTTGTTCTTCACCATCTTCAGTATTGTTGAAGCTAAGGGCATCGCTCAGGCCGTCGGTGTAGAACAACAATTGATAGCCGGGCCGCCAGCGCATTTGGCGGGTGGCGTATTCGCGATCGGGGAAGAGGCCCAGTGGCGGGCCGCAGGTTTCGAGGGGACGCACACTGGCCTCACCGTTTTTCGTGCGGATGCGTAGCGGCGAAATGTGCCCGGCGTTGCACCATTGCAGGCTTTGCTGGCTACCGTCGATGACGCAACAGCAAAAAGCAATGTAGAGTTCGGGTTGCAGGTCGGGCGCGAGGGTTTCGTTGAGCCGCATCACCAGTTCGGCCGGGTCGTGGTGCAGCGGAGCCAGGGCACGCAAGGCATATTTCAACAGTGGCAAACGGGCTTGGGCGCGCACGCTTTTGCCTGAGACATCGGCGATGCACAGCAGCACTTTATCGGTATCGAGCGGAATGACATCGATGTAGTCGCCGCCACCCAATTCGCGCGCGGTTTTAATGGCCACGCCGATTTCCAGCGAAGGCAAGTTGTGGTTTTGCTGGGCCATCAGCAGCGGTTGCATCTGCGAGGAAAGGTCGATCTCACGCTGGTAGTTCGCCACCAAAAGCTGGTTTTCCAGGCGGCGCTCGCGTTCCTTGTCTTGAATCTCCACGATGTAGCCAACCAGACAGCCGACCAAAAAGAGTAGCAGTGTGCCCAGCGCCATCGAAGTGGTGAAGGCGGGGATGCGCATAATCTCCGGGTCGGCCACGGCACGTGCCCAAAGCAGCAGAAAAAAGAAGTTGCAAAACGCCGCCGCCAGGGCACCGCCGAGCACCCGGAACCACATCGCCGCCACCACCACGACAAGAAAATAGAACGGAAACAACTCCCACTGGCCCGAAAGACGAATCCACAGCGTGATGAGCATCATGTCCATCATCACCATGAAAATACGGCGCATGGCATAGAGGTCGGGCTTGAGGCAGGAGAGACCGGCGGCGATGTTGTAGGTGCAAGCGAGGGCAGCCAGCCAGATTTCGGGGATTTCGTATTGCCCGGTCAGTCCCAAAATGCGCGGCGCGGTGAGCGCCAGAATCAGCACCAGGGTGCGGAACGCCGTCACCACCATTTCGGCTTCGCGACTTTGCAGCCCGGCTTCGAACTGGGCTTCGCCCACGGCATCGGGCAATGGCACGACGCGTGTCAGGTCGCGCAGACGCGAAAAAACAGTTTTGCGCGGCGCGGAGGCAGAGCTTCTCGGCGAATCGTGAAACGCATCCATAAGGGTGGTAGCGAAACGGCCCTTGGCATTATAGCGCGTTGGCGCAGCTTTGCCCGAAAAAATTAGCGGCACACGGTATACTGCGCCCGTGCTCGATTCCATTTCCGATAATTCAAACGCTTTGCGGGTCGTTTCGGTTTCGCTGGGCAGTTCCACGCGCAATTCCGTTGCCGAGGCCAATCTCTTAGGCCGCGATTTTTCCATCGAACGCCGTGGCACCGATGGCGACCTCGCCAAAGCGGCCGATCTCATCGGCGAGTTAGACGGGCAAGTCGCCGCTATCGGCCTGGGCGGTATCGACCTGTACCTGGTGACCGGCACCCGCCGCTACCAGATGCGCGACGCCGCCCGCCTGGCCGCCCGCGCCACAACCACGCCGGTGGTCGATGGCAGCGGCCTGAAAGACACCCTCGAACGCGAGACCCTCCGCTATTTGCAGCGCGAAGGCATTGTCGATTTTAAAACCAGCCGCGTGTTGCTGACCTGCGCGGTCGATCGCTTCGGCATGGCGCAGGAGTTCGTCGCACAGGGCGCGCGCTGCACCTTCGGCGATTTTCTCTTCATCCTCGGGCTGCCGATTCCGCTGCGCAGCCTACGCACCATTTCCCTACTGGGCGCGCTGATCTTGCCCATCGCCTGCCGCCTGCCGTTTACCATGCTCTACCCCACCGGCGAGAAGCAAACCGAAATCAAGAGTAACTCCACCGTCAATAAATGGTTCGCCGAGAACGACGTCATCGCGGGCGACTTTCTGCTGATTCGCCGCTACCTGCCCGATAACTTGCAAGGCAAGGTCATCATCACCAATACCGTCACGAAGGGCGATGTCGAGCTGCTGCGCGAACGCGGCTTGAAAACCCTCATCACCACCACGCCGGAGTTCGATGGGCGCAGTTTTGGCACTAACGTGATGGAAGGCGTGTTTGCCGCGCTGGGGGCGAAGAGTTCGGCGCAATATACAGAGTTGTTGGCCAAGCTCGATTGGAAACCAAGGATTGTGCATTTTTGAGGAACATAAAGCGCATGACAGAAATTGAAAATGCTATCCAGGCCTATATGCGCCCGGCTGCCAGCCAGGGGCGCACCGTCGAACAGGTGGGGCCGTTTCTGGCGACGTTTAGTGAACACACCGACCTGACTTTTCTCAATTACGCCATCCCCGATGACAACGCGCAACCGGCACCGCAAGAAGTGGCATCCCTGATTGCCGCCTACCAGTGGCGGCAACGCATCGCCCGGTTGGAATATATTCCCGCACTCAATCCGGCAGTGTTACCGCCGCTTTTGGCAGCGGGGTTTGAGGTGGAAGGCGAATATCCCATCATGGTCTATAACCGGGAGGCTTCGCAAAACGTTTGCGCTCCTGCGGGAATCGAGCTGGTGAAAGCGAGCACCGACGATGAACTCATGGCAACACTGGTGGCCCAGTTCGATGCCTACGGCCAGGAAGAAGCCCCCACCGCAGAAGACGTGCAGCGCTTGCGCGAAAGCCTGGAAGCCGGGGCCGTTATCGTGCTGGCACGCGATAGTGAAACCGGCACCCCCGCTGGCGGTGGGGTTTGCCTGCCGCCTTTTGGCGGGGTGAGCGAACTGGCGGGTATCGGGGTGCGCCCGGCTTTCCAGCGGCGCGGCATCGCCGCTGCCGTCACGGCGCTATTGGCACAAGAAATGGCAGCAGTAGGCACCTCGGTGATTTTCCTCACCCCCGGCCACGACGAAGCCGAACGGGTTTATCAGCGGGTAGGATTTGAAACGGTTTCAAAGATTTTGCATATTTCAAAATCGTAAGGTGTGAGAGGATTGCGATGGATGATGCTGAAGCCCTTTACGAGGAGTCACTCAAACATATAGGTGAAAACGGTCACCCTATCGACTATGATAAAGCCTTCTCGCTCAATGCTCAAGCAGCGGCTTTAGGAGAACCAGAAGCGATCCTGGCGATGGGTTGGTTTTATTACAACGGCCTTGGCACAGCCCGAGATTTAAAAAACGCAGAGCATTGGTATCGGCGTTCCGCACGTTTGGGCGAGCCTAAGGCGATGTTTAGTTTGGGCCAGCTTGCCTACGACGCCAAAACTTTTGAAGTCGCACGACAATGGTTTGAACTCGCGCAAAAACACGGGCATCTCCGTTCGTTATATTGGTTAGGAAAACTTTATTGGAGAGGGCAAGGCGTCATGCACGATAGAAAACAAGCGATGCGCTATTTTGAAAAAGCCGCCCGAGCCAGTGATTACGAAGCAAAGCGGTTAATGCGTTTCATTAATAGGCGTCGATATACTGCCGATTCAGTACGGTCACTCGATTCAAAATGAAGTGAAAGGAATTTTAAAATAATCATGGCAAACGATAACTTTCAGTGGGGTTTAGTCGGTTATGGCGATCTGGCACGCAAGCGCCTTGCGGCTGCGCTCCAGCAGGCAGAGGGCAGCACACTCACCGGCATCTGGGGGCGCGATAAAGCCCAGGCCCAGGCCTTGGCCAATAATAACGATGTGCCGGTGGTCTACGACCAGTTCGACGACATGATCAACAGCAATATCGACGCAATCTATGTTGCCACGCCTGCCGATACGCATTTTGAATACGCCGCCCGCGCCATTGAAAAAGGCAAGCACGTCGTGGTGGAAAAGCCGATGGCTTCCAATACGCAGGAGTGCCTGGATTTGGTCGAGTTAGCCAAACAGCACAACGTGAAGCTGGGAGTGGCTTTTTATCTCCGTTATCAGCCCAAGATGGGGCGTATCAAGCAACTCATTGATGAAGGCGTGCTGGGCAAAATCACCTGGGTCAATATCTCCTGCCACGGCTGGTATAATCCCAGCACCGACGACCCCAAATACTGGCGCGTGCAGAAAGCGCGCAGTGCTGGCGGCGGCGCGGTGGCCGATATCGGCGTGCATCGCTTCGACCTGCTCGATTACTGGTTAGGCGAAAGCAGCGTCATCTGGTCGGGTGAGCAGCGCCTGGCCCACGACTACGAAGTGGAAGACGGCAGCAGCGCCGTTCTGGCCCTGCCCGGCGGTGCTTATGTTCATACCTACTTCGCCTGGAACACCAAAAGCTCCAGCGACCGTTTCGAGATTACCGGTACCGAAGGCAAAATCCTCATCGATTCCCTACTCTCGCCGCACTTCAGTTTGATTCGCAACGGGCAGCGCGAAGAGTTCGAAGTGCAACCCGTCGAGAACGCCTACATCAACCTGGCCGAAGATTTCATCGACAGCGTACGCAACAATCGCCAGCCACTCAGCAGCGGAGAATCCGGTATGCGGTCGAATCGTTTACTGGAGCGGGTGTTGGACTGGGGTTAAGTTCATAAAAGTGCAGGCATACTCTCTTTAGCCACAGATTGACACAGATTTCACAGATGGGAGGCAGAAGTCGTTTAAACGTTTGATCTCGTCATCCGTTGATGCAAGCCTATTACTGATCGTAAATTTAACCTTAATCCGTGTAATCTGTGTCAATCTGTGGCTAAATTTCTTGAGAGAGGCTATCGAAGCTCGGTTACCTCCTACCAAACCCCAGGCTGTTAATTTGTAAAATCGGTATTACAATTCACTAAAAATGATCGCTACTCAATTGCACAACTCCATGAACGGCCAGACCGCACTCGTTACCGGAGCCGGTCAGGGAATGGGAAAGGCCATAGCACTGGCCCTGTCCGCTTGTGGGGCAAATGTCGTCGTGGCGGATGTGAATTACCAAGCGGCTGCGGATGTCGCCGGGGAATTGATCGCCCAAAACAAACCCGCCCTGGCCGTGGGCGTTGACGTCACCTCGAAAAGCCAGGTGCAGGAGATGGTTGCAAAAGCCGTCAAGGAATTCGGCTCATTACACATACTGGTGAATAATGCCGGTGTGCTCCGTCCTTCCCGGGTAAGTGACATCGAAGAACAGGAATGGGATTTCGTGGTGGGTGTCAATTTAAAGGGAACATTCTTGTGTTCACAGGCAGTTTTGCCTTATATGCAGCAAGTACGGTGGGGGCGAATTGTGAATTTATCGTCCACTGCAGGGAAAAGCGTGAGCACGATTGGCGGGGCACACTACACGGCTGCAAAGGCCGGTGTTCTGGGATTCACCAGGCACTTGTCGCGTGAAGTGGCAGCCGAGGGCATCACCGTCAACGCCGTGTGCCCGGGCTTGATTGATACCGAGATGGTGCGAGCTACTATTCCGGCGGAAAAAATCCAGGCTTACGAACAAACCTTTCCTATCAGCCGTTTGGGAAAATGTGAGGAAGTTGCCAACCTGGTGACCTTTCTTTGTTCAAACGCAGCCGCCTACATCACCGGTGCTTCGCTCGATATCAACGGCGGCGACTTGACGATTTAGTAAGCAGTCGAATTCACCGATTATCACTGATGCCATGCCTTTTGCCCCCAAGATTCGCAAGGATATATTACAGGCGCTAAAAAGACACGTCCCCGGCTACTGCCGGAGACGCACCATGCCATAGGCTTCCAGCGTGCCGGGCGGAATGATGACGCGGTAACGCTGCCCGGTCAGGGGCTGTAACGTTACGTTGCGGCTACCCGCGAAATCAGGCGAGACGAAATCGGCAGCCGGAGCCTTTGCGCCGGGGAGGTCGATTTCGAAAACCAGATTATCGGCCAGCCTGGGAAACGGGTTGGCCGGTGCTTCGCCGGGAATCTTATCGCCCGGTTTCAAGGTAGCACCGGTGCCGTTGAAGAGGTGGACGTAGGTCACGGGATTCTCGCCTGGTTTTGACTGGCGGTAAATCGTCACTCCTACGTTTGTAGATATTTGCACTGCCTGGAACGATGGTTTATCGTCACGCAGACGTGCTACGATGCGACCGAGCAGAGCCAGCGCGTCGGTATGGGGGCGATACTTCCAGGTTTCGCCGACGCGGGCATAGCCCTCGAAATTCATTGCGCCAAGACGCGGAGCGCACCAGATGAACAAACCTTTGCCGATCTGCTTCTGAGCTACGGCAACAGTGTTGGTATTGCCTTTTTTGCCTTGCAAGAGAATCGTCGTGCCTGCATTGGCGGTGAGCGTGACTTCCGGCATGGTGTCGGCAAAACGGAGCGATTTGCCTTCCGCGAGAACACCTTCCAATGCATCCGCTTTAAACTCGGTTCCGCCAGACCCAAGCCCCAGCCATTCACCCAACGGCCAGTGAGGACGAGCAAAGCCAAGTGCGTCCTGAGTTCCCGTCGCCCCGGTTGCCAGCACGTTGCCACCTGCTTCGATGTAGCGGCGAATGACGGCCAGTTCCTCATCGCTGAGTGCCGTGATATCGGGCAAAATAAGCAGTTGGAACTGTTGCAGGTTTTTAGTGTTGAGATCGCGGTCGAGGAGCACGCGATAGGGGACATGTAAATCGCCTAACTGCTCGCAAAAGCCCAGCAGTTTTTCCCAGTGCGTGGCTGCGCCGGGGGAGAGGTCGCGCGTGTTGCGCGATAGCAACACGGCGACATCGGTCAGTTGCGTGGCGTGACGCGCGTCCATGTTATCTTTCCAGTCGATATAGCGGTGGCTGTCTTCTTCAATGGCCCTATTGCCCTGCACCGACCAACTACGATGCCCGTACATATTGTTGAGCGCCCAACCGGAATAGGCGAATACAGGCTGGTGGTTGTGATAGATAAGGTTAAAACCCGGAATGTGTTCTTCTGCCGTCAGGCTGTTGAATACAGCGCTAATGGCGCGGCCCGAACGGTGGGTGGCATAGGCGTTATTGGTCAGGCTTTCAATGCCCAGGAAATTGCTGAAACGCGTGGCTTCGGAGAGGCGCGAACCGGTGTCAGCAGCAGCCACCGGTTTGAGAAACACTGAAGGCGCGCCATATTTCATCCACACGAAATCGGGGTTAATGCGTTGCAATTGTTGCATCAGCTCTGTACAGAAATCGGCCTGGGCGCGGGTGCGCCACAGTTGCCATTGTTTCCACAGGCGGCTCTGTGAATTCGCCAGGTCGGGGCTGGTTTCGTCCAACGGCAGAATGAGGCCGGTATCACGCTGGAATTTGTCGCGGCAATACTGGCAGCCGCAGTAGATCGCCTTGTGGAAGGTAATCTCATCGAGCATGATGCCGTCGATGCCGGTGGCCTTCACGTAATTGTTCATCCAATCGTAAAAGTGACGCTGAAAGTTCGGATTGTTGAGGCAAAAGCCGCGCGAAACTTGCCCGTTGCGCACGTCGCGTAGCGTCCAGTCGATATTTTCCAGCATGAGCTGAAACGAAGCGTTGAGGTTGGGCAACACGGTCACGTCGAAGTGATCGAGCACTTTCATGCCTCGCTGGTGAGCCAGGGCGGCGACGCGCTGCACCACTTGTTGGATGCGAGGATGCTCTTCGGGATAGGCGTGCCGAATCAACATGCCGTTGAGCAGGATGGCGGTGTAGCCGAGCTTTTGCAATTCATCGAGACGGCGGTTGATTTCTTCTTCTGTCTCGAACTCATAAAAGCTCCCCCAGTTGCCCGGCCCTAGTGCCGCGATGCTGCTGGCCCAGCGCCAGGCAGTGGCAGGGTTGTCGGTCTTGAAATCAATCTGCGAAACGATGGGAGGCGCAGATTGGGGTGCCTTGTTCGCTTCTGGTTGGAAATTACCCTGCGCAGAAGCTGCGGCGGGAACCGGGCGGCGCTCAATGCTATAGAGCGCGGTCGGCGTCGGCACATCCTGTGCCAGCCACAGGCCGCGGGTGAAAGTGAAATCCTCGTCCTGATGAATCAGTATTTGCACCGCGATGGTGCTCACCGCCCAATCGCCGGAAAAGTCGATCTCTACCGGACCGGGAGGCAGGTTGCGCGCGAAGTTAAAAGTCTTCACCTCGCCAGGGGCGACAGAAGTATTGGTAACGGCACTCTGCCCTGCGGCGCTGATTTCAAACGGCCCAACAGCGCTTTGCCCGGCAGCGGTGCGCACGGTGAAAATATAAATACCGGGTTGGGGCACGTCGATGATGAAGCTGCGTGGCGCGTTGCCTTTGGCACGGGCATGCAACACGCCACGCGAGGCATCGCCTTCTAATGCAATACCGGAAATATCTTTCCAACCGAAGCCGTTCGCTTTAGTGTAGGCACGATTGGCGGCAGCAATCCAATTGTCGCGTGGCCGCTGTAAGGCTTTTTGCTCGGGCATGTTGCCCTCATCGACCGCAAGCCATTCCGTTTGCACCTGGCCACTTCCGAACTGTAATTGACGCAGCGGTGGCAATTCCATGTAGTAGTTGTACATGTGGTGTGCGTGACGCTGACGGAACTGTGAAAAACTGCTTTCATCGATGCGCACCTTGCCGTTGTAGACACCATTATAAGGATAAGTTGTCGCCTGCAACCGCCCAACGCTAAAGCGCAACTCGTTCTTATCGCCGTTGCTCCACCACGATTCCGGCAATGCGGTGGCCGAAGTATTGCGGTCGAACGAAGTGACCCCCGAAGGACCGAAATCGAAAGAAAGCGAGTGCCCGGCAGGGTCGGTGAAAGTGATGAACAGCGTTTGACCGGAGATATCGGGGGCGATGCCCGCTTTAATGGTGCCTTTCACTGTGGAGATGCGGCTCGCCCTGCGCACCACGGCCTCATATTGCAACCCATCCAACACTTTAAGCGGAATGCGCAGCAGATAGAAGCTTTGCAGGTCTTTGGGCTTATCGTCAAAATAATACGCTGGCACACGAAACTGCGTGGTGAGTTCTACACTGTTTCCATCGCTGGCGACTTCACGGCGATAGGTGAGTTCGCGCCGGGGATTGGCCACTTTCCAGGTATTGTGAATCGTCTGTGAACCGCATTGCTCGCTGCGATAACCTTCCGGGTTCTTTAGTGGGTTGGCCGGAATGGCGGCCAGTTCATCTTCAGCAATAATGGTACGCCCGCGCCAGGTAAGGCTGAAATTCTTTTCGGCAGAGACGACAAATGGCTTTTCCTGCGCCTGGGACGTAGTAGCTGACAGGAAAACGCTTGCAAGCACGGGAATGAGCAGGCAAGCGCGGCGAACGGATTGAAAAAGTGGAGACATTGTTTTTGGATAAAGGCTGGGGCGCAGCATGCTGCGCCCTTACAAGTTGGTTATTCGTTTTCCGGATTGAACGCGCCATAGGCAGTTTTGCGGTATTCGCTCAGAATGGTCGAAGTTTTCAGCCATTTGGCGTGTCCATCGGCGAAGTTGACATTGACACCGCCAAAGTGCCGGCCTTTCTGGCAGTCGGCGCGGAACTGGCTGTAGCTTCCGCTGCAATTGCCCCCAGCATCTCCGACACCGGGAATATAGGAGGCACCACTCACGGCAGCGACCCACGACATCGAAATGGTATAGGTCCCGGCGTCCATTGCCATATAAGTGGTGGCCGGAGCCTTCACTCCCGCCAGGCTCAACGGCGCGGTGTTGTAGTATTTGAGCACCAGGTAATTTGCGCCGTAGTGCCCTGAAACCACACTGTCTTGATAGGAAGATGATGGGCACATGAAGAATTGGCGGCTTTTGGTATAAGGTTCCAGCAGATCGAACCATTTCACATTGTTGGCATTGAGAGTGGTGGTATCAGCACAGGAAGGCAGAGTGCATTGAATACTACGCGGATACATTTCGTCGTAGTCCTGCGTATACATCATGACCGCTAATCCCGACTGCTTGAGATTGGAGAGGCACGAAGTACGGCGGGCATTTTCGCGCGCTCGGGCAAAAACCGGAAAGAGGATGGCGGCGAGGATAGCTATAATGGCAATGACGACAAGAAGCTCTATAAGCGTAAAGCCATGCGATTTGTTTTTGAATGGATTAGTTCCGTGTTGATACATGCTGTCTCTCCAGTATTGGCTATTGCATCTTTATTATGCCACCGGAAGTGGAAAGCCTAACCCTAATATCGGACGCCAATCCCATAGATCAGACTTTATTATGCTGCTTTCGATATTCTCCCGGCGTGCAATCATGTTGTTGACGAAACAGATTACCAAGTTGGTTGGCCGAAAGACCGATAAGCTGGGCGATTTCATGCAGCTTGAGGTCGCTATCGCGCAGCAAACGAGCTGCGAACTCCACCCGGCGAGCAGTGAGGTGGCGATGGAAGGTCGTGCCGGTGGTTTGGGAAAATTGCTTTTTGAAACTGGTGGGCGAGAGTGCTGTCTGGCGAGCCAGCACATCAATAGTGAGGTGTGTTCCCAGATGTGAGTCGATATAAGCCAACGCGTGCTCGATGGGATCATGAGTCGGTTTCACCGGTTGCTGCAAGCGTTGCAACTCCGGCAAAAACGCGCGTCCTTCACCCACTTCTTGCTGGAGCAGAAGTAACAGGCTGCGCAAGAGAATGAACGTCAGGTCGCAACTGGGCTGGGGATTATTTTGCAGTTCGTCGCTCAGCCGCTCGAACACGTTGGCAATCAAGGTGTTTTTGATCAGCGAAATGCCTTGCTCGATGCCGGATTTAAGCCCGACTCCATCGAAGTGGACAATCCAGCACTCTAACCCTTCGCCCAGCAAGCGGCCAGGATAAAAGATGAAAAATTCACACGCCTGCTCTTGCCCTTTCGGCTGCAACTCGGGAACACGGATGCCGCGCGGCACACCTGGCGGCACCAGGATGAAATCGCCTGGCTGGCAATGCAGAAAATAATCGGCCAGGCGAATATTAGCCTGGCCGTTAATCACACACAGAAGGGTTGGCAGGGCCAGTTCCGCCATCCCGTCGAGCCATTCGGCGATGCGCAACCGCGACTGCCGAAAGTAACGCGGTCCGCGCACCGGCACCCGCGTGCCTTTCACTTGCCGAGGGGTAACACGCACATGGGATGGCAGATTTTGCAACTCACTCCGCTGGGCTGTTGCCAGAATGAAAGAGGCCTTGTTTTCCCGCGTCAGTCGCGAGTCGATGCTCTTGAGTGCCTGCGAAAGCGGAGCGGCAAATGGCGTGGGAGCGGTAGACATGGTGCAATTTAAATTATGCCCGTTTCCGGGAGTGCTTGAAAGATGAAGCGAGAGGCGACAAACCCCGCCTTAATAGGTTAAAATTTTCCCTATCGTGAGCACTTCCCAAGAAACCCTCTCTTTTGACGAATCGGTTGTTGCCGGTTATGAAAACTACTTGAACCCCGGGCTGGCCTCGGTGATGAAATTCGTGGGCCTCGACTCGGTGGAAATGGAAGCCTATGGCTGCACCGTGGTCGATTCGCGCGGCAACAAGTTTCTCGACTGCCTGGGCGGCTATGGCACCATGAGCGTAGGCTATTCTCATCCCCATGTAGTAGCCGCCGTGCAAGACCAGGTTGCCAAGCAGGCGTTTTCCTGCCGCATTCTCTTCAACGAGCATACCGCCAAACTGGCGCAGAAGCTGGCCGAGATTACACCGGGCGATTTGCAGTTCTCCTTCTTCTGCAACAGCGGCACCGAAGCGGCTGAAGGCGCGATTAAAATCGCGCGCAAGGCGACTGGACGCACCAAGCTGATCTCTACCAACGGCTCCTTCCACGGCAAGTCGATGGGCGGGCTTTCGGTTTCGGGGCGTGAGAAATATAAAACCCCGTTCGGGCCGCTGGTGCCGGATTGTTTGCAGATTCCCTATAACGATATCGAATCGCTCTCTTTCATCGACGAGCAGACGGCAGCCTTCATCGTGGAGCCGGTGCAGGGTGAAAACGGCATCATCGAAGCTACCGACGAATTCCTGCAAGCCGCCCGCGCCCGTTGCGACGAAACCGGCGCGTTGCTCATTTTCGATGAAATTCAGACCGGCCTGGGCCGCACCGGCAAAATGTGGGGGGCCGAGCGCGCAGGCGTCACGCCCGATTTGCTTCTCCTGGCTAAAGCGCTCAGCGGTGCCTGTATTCCCATCGGTGCCATTGTGGGCACGCCCAAAACCTGGGAAATTTTTGCCGAGAACCCGCTGATTCACTCCTCCACCTTCGGCGGCAACCCGCTGGCCTGCCGCGCGGCGCTGGCGGCGATTGAAGTCATAGAGAACGAAAACCTGGTGGAAAAAAGCGCCGTGCAGGGCGAAAAGCTCCTCAATGCCCTGTTGGCCGCGAAGAATGAATTCCCCGATCTGGTGAAAGAAGTGCGCGGTCGCGGCCTGATGCTCGGCGTGGAGTTCGCTCACGACGACATCGCCGGTTTGGTAATCGCTGGTATGGCGGCGCGCGGCGTGCTGGCGGCCTACACTCTCAACAACGCCACTGTGATTCGTTTCGAGCCGCCGCTGGTGATTTCCGATGCAGAAATCGAGCTGGCCGGAACCGCCTTCCGCGATGCGCTGCAACAGGCGCAGGAGCTGCTGGAAGATATTGACATGGACGAGGAATAAAAAACGATTATGCCGTTAGTGAAAAGCGAAGCCGTTATCGAAGCGCCGTTACAAGAGTTATGGGAACTGGCCCAGGGCGTCGAAAAGATGCCTGAGTTCATGCCCGACCTGGTGGCGGTCAAAATCCTCGAAGACGAGCAACTCTCCCCCACCAAACGCCGCACCGTCAGCGACTGGACGGCCCGCATCAAGCAGTTCAACCGCAACGTCCACTGGGTAGAAGAAGACATCTGGGATAGCGAAACCTATGCTTGTACCTTTGAACAAACCAAGGGCGATTACAACGTCTACCGTGGCGAGTGGAAATTCGTGTCGGTCGAAGGCACCAATCACACCCAGGCGCTGTTGGAAATCGAATACGCCATCGAAATCCCACTGCTGGGCGCACTCATCCAGAAAGTCGTCAAGAAACTAATGCAGGAAAACTGCGACATGATGTTGCGGTGTTTGAAAGCGGAAGCGGAGAAAGGCCAGGTGTAAGGTGACAGGTGTTAGGTGTCAGCAACAGCAGTTCTTCACCTAACACTCCATGCCTTGCGCCTCATTATAAATTAGCAGTAAGTGTTAGGCTTCGAGCGACGACAAAACTCCCCTGACACCTACCACCTGTCACCTTACACCTGATTATGCTCGATCCTCAAAAAGCCCCCACCACGCTGGCCGAGATGGCACAGCGCTCGTTTGTGCAGAACGTTGCTCGTCCGTTTTTAGGTTCTAAAATTAAAGGCCAAACGGAATATACCTATGCCACCTACGGCGCGGTGGCGCTGCGGGTGCGCGAAACCGCCGGGGGCCTGATTGCACTGGGGCTGGAGCGCGGCGATCGGGTCGGCATTCTTTCCGAGAACCGCCCCGAATGGGCGATTGCCGACCTCGCCTGCCAGATGTCAGGCATGGTAACGGTGCCGTTCTATTCGACCCTGCCTGCCAACCAGATTGCGGTGATTCTGCGCGATAGCGGCGCTAAATTGGTGTTCGTTTCAAGCGAAGCGCAACTCAAGAAGATTCAGGAAGTGCGAGAAGAACTTCCCGACTTGCAATTTGTTGTTGTCTTCGATGCTGTCGAAAGCGAAGGGGTGCAGCAACTCACTGCTCTGGAAACACAGGGACGCGAGCACTGGGAGAAAAACCCCGGCGGTTTTGAAACGCTGTGGATCGCCGCGTTGCCCAATGATACCGCCACCATTATCTACACATCCGGCACCACCGGCGAGCCTAAGGGTGTGATGCTCTCGCATCGCAACATTCTCAGCAACATCGAGCAGTTCACGATTGCGGTTTCGCTTTCCAGCAGCGATTCGTTTCTTTCATTCCTGCCGTTGGCACACGTTTATGAGCGCACCGCCGGTTATTACCTGCCCACCTGGCTGGGCGCTTCCATTGCCTACTGCGAGAGCCTGTTTACAGTCGATAAGAACCTGCGCGAAGTGAACCCCACTTTCATGCTGAGCGTGCCACGCCTGTATGAATCGATTCACGAGAAGCTGTTTTCCGCCGCTTCATCGTTGCCCGAAAGCCAGCGCGAGAAATATCTCGATGCCCTCGCCCTGGCGAAAAAAGCCGGTGCCCATAAAGGCGGTTTGCCCGATAGCCCCGGTCTGAGCCTGATGGAAAAGATCAAATACAAGATTTACGATATTAAGGTCTACTCCAAAATCCGCGAGAAATTCGGCTCGCGCCTGCGCTTCTTCGTCGCCGGTGGCGCTCCCCTGCCGCCGCAGTTGGGCGCGCTGTTCCTGGGTATGGACATCGTGATTCTCGAAGGCTACGGCCTCACCGAGACCTCTCCGGTGATTGCCGTCAACCGACCGGGCCACGTGCACCTCGGCACAGTCGGCAAAGTGCTGGAAAACCTCGAAGTGAAAATCGCCGCCGATGGCGAAATCTGCGTGCGCGGCGCTTCGGTGATGAAGGGCTACTGGAACAAAGAAGAGGCCACCAAAGAGATCGTTACTTCCGATGGCTGGCTGCAAACCGGCGATGTCGGCGAATTGAAAGACGGCATCCTCAAGATCACCGACCGTAAGAAAGACTTGCTGGTGCTGGCCAATGGCAAGAACGTGGCCCCTGCACCGATTGAAATGAGCCTTTCGCAATCGGAATATATCCAGCAGATCGTGCTCTTGGGCGATAAGCTCAAGGCTGTGGGTGCCTTAGTTGTGCCTCATTTTGAGAATCTGAAGAAATGGGCAAAGGAACAAAAAATCGAAGGCGACGACCACGGGCAACTTGTCGCCAATCCGGCGGTCAATAAACTCTTGAAAACCGAGATCGAAAAATATTCGGACGGCCTGGCCGATTTTGAGCGCGTCAAGAAGGTGGTGTTGTTGCCCGAGCCGTTCTCGGTGGAAAATGGGGAAATGACGCCGACATTGAAAATCAAGCGGCGTGTAGTCGCCCAGAAATACGGCAACCTGTTGGGCGGCGAATAGATGGGGTGCCGTCGTCCTTGTGCAGGCGGAAGTATGGACGGGCTATTTTAAGATAGAGTGTTATGTCCCCTGTGGTGACGACTACCGTAGCAGCTATCGAAATGCAAATTCTCCCGCGTTTGCAAGGTTCGGAACCGTTTCAGGCTGTGGCTTTCGGGCGTAAATGTGCGGTGGTCTCCCGACCGGTTGCGGATGCGCCGGCCCTCGTTGCCGCGCCCCCGCGTTTAGGCCGGGCAAGCGGTATCGGGGCCGATTGGCAACGGGACGATGCGTTCATCCTGGCTTATGTCGCGCAGGGCGAAGTCGATATCTACGCTGGAAGGCGGCGCGCGATCTGCCCCGCCGGTACTTTTGCCCTGTTATTTTCCAGAGCGTGGCGTGCGCCGGTAAATGGGCCGCATTGGTTTGATGTGGCAGGCAGAAAGGGCGAAAGCCGTTTCTTCTGGCTTGTGCTCAGGCCGGGGATGATTGTGAGCCATGCCTGCCGTTTGCAGGATGGCGCGGTGCATGAAACGAAGGCGCTCTATATTCCTGATAGCCGTCTGCATTCCCTGGTGCCGCAATTGAGTGCGGAGTGCGGCGAGGCAGCTAACCCCGATGTGTCGTGCCGCCTTCTCTGGCTGTTTTTCGACCGCGTGCGCCGCAAGCTCCGCGAAGACAGTTTTTTGATAACCCGCCCCATGCAGGAAGACTCCATTTCCGGTGATGTTACCCAGAGCGTCGGCGAAAAAGCTCAACGCTATGTGGAGGCCAACCTCAAGGAAAAGCTCACTCTCGAAAGTGTGGCCCGTGCCATCTTCTCCACCCGCACCCGTGTTGCGCGCGACTTCAAAGCCCACACCGGAATGCCGCTGGGCGCCTATCTTCAACACCGCCGCCTCGAACAGGCCCGGCAGTTCCTCACGACCACCACCGACAGTATTGCCACCATCGCCCGCCGCTCCGGTTTCTCCGACGCCGATTATTTCAGCGCCACCTTCCGACGTGGCGAAGGCATGACACCGAGTGAGTATCGAGAGCGGGCGGCCAGTCGAACGGCTAACGATGAATGATGAACGCTGAATGGAGGCAACCGGAGAGGCGTGCCCGGCACTTCAGGCTTCACGCAACCATTACAACCTCCGGTTGCCCAATCCTCAATCTAAAATCCGCAATCCAAATGAAACTCACTGCCCCCAACGTCCAGGAAACCCAGCGGCAAATCACCGTGGGCGTGGGCGAGTTGTTGGGGCGCCTGCAAAGTGGCGAGCGTTTGCATGTGGTGCTGGCGGATAAGAAAATTCGCATCCACACGCTGCCCGCTTTGCCCGGGGCCACGCCACGTTCCAACCTTGCGCCGTCTCCCACGTCCTGGAAAAAAGAAGCCGCCGGCGACCGCTGGCGCAAAGACCGCGTATTCGGCTTTATCTACGTGTTGCAGGGCGAAGCCGATTTGCAACTCAGCCGCCGCATCGTGACCTGCCGCGTGGGCGACCTGGCGATCGCCATGCCCTACACCTGGCGCAACGCGGGCACCAAAGCCCACTGGGAACGGCCAGCTACCTCCGGCCCGGGCAGCACGCTGCTGTGGCTGATGGTGGAGCCGGAAGTCACTTTCGTGCACCTGTGTTGGTCGCAGGCGGAGCAGCACGTGGGGTCGCGCAGCCTGCGCATCGCCGATGAAGCCGTTTTTCCGTTGTTGGAGTTGTTGCAGGAAGAACTGGCCGCTCCTGAACCCGGCGAAGCTGTGACGCAAGTGCTGCTGCTCATCCTCGACCGCGTGCATCGTGTGCTCCGCGAAGAACGTTCGCTTGAGCCTCAACTTCACGTGCAAAAACCGGCAAGCACCCCGCCGCTCGAAAACCTGGGTGAGCGCATTCAGCAATATATCGATGCCAACCTGGTGCATCGCCCCACACTCGAAGGTGTGGCACACACGTTCTATGTGTCCAAGGCGCGCATCACGCGCGAGTTGCAAAAACGAACCGGCCACAGCTTCAATGCCTACTTGCAACGGCGTCGTCTCGAACATGCTAAACACCTGCTGGAAACCTCTGCTATCAGCGTGAAAAGCGTAGCCTGGCAAAGCGGTTTCGCCAGCCCCAACTATTTCAACACCGTTTTTCGTCGAGAGACGGGCATGGCCCCGCTGGAATATCGAAAAAAGTGTCGATAGTGCAATAAAAAACACGATTTCACAGTTTCACAGAGCCGATGGAAGGGAATAATAAAAGCAGCCTCATCGGCCCGAGCGCACTATACTTATAGTGGCACCGGGCAAGGAGAACGAAATGAAATGCAGCACTAAACGCGGTTTCACATTGATCGAATTATTGGTCGTCATAGCTATCATCGCAATACTTGCTGCCATCCTGTTCCCGGTGTTTGCCCGCGCGCGAGAGAATGCGCGCCGCGCAAGCTGTCTGAGTAATATGAAACAGATCGGGTTAGGGTTTATGATGTATCTGCAAGATTACGATGAACGATTCTCTGGCGATAGAAAAACCGGCAATGGCAACACGCCTCCGGCTGAAGCCGGAGGTTCATGGACAAGCGGTTATTGGTATTGGCAACAAATGATTTATCCTTACACCAAAAGCCTGCAAGTCTACTTTTGCCCATCCAGCCCCGGGGCGGGGCTGTCGGGTGGTGCGGGTTCGTTAACTCCCCCTTCGAAAAACGCACTATTTTATAATTACGGCACAAATGTGCTGGTCAATAGGAATACGATAACACTCGCGAGTGTGATGTATCCCACCACCACCTACCTGGTTATGGATAGCAGTGCTTGGCGCATTACCGGTAACGCCCTCGGCGCCAGCGGATACGGGTATGTTCCTGGAATGGGAGAGTTAGGAGTAACAGCTACAGAATCGACAGTTAATCCGTTAGATTGGCCAAAGGGACGTCATTTTGACGGAGCCAATGTCGCCTTTGCTGACGGGCATGCCAAATGGGTAAAAACGCAAACTATTTATACCGAAGGAAAAAATTGTATCGGTTGTTCACACAATAACGATATACAACCGGCAACAGCTAAAAGCGCCTGGAATCCGTATGCGGAATAAAGATACCGGCAAGTCAGAAGTCAGAATGAGGAAGGCAGAAGCAAGGCAACTGGACGTTGGCGCAAATCTCCCCTCCCTCAGGGAGGGGCCGGGGGAGGGAGTCGGAGCCTCACAATTCCCCCGGCTCATTTGGATAGCCCCTTATTAATCCCAATCCTTTGCCCTCAAAAATTGGAAGTCTTCAAATGCAGAAATCCCCCACCCAGCCTCCCCCTGAGGGGGAGGAGTTACGCCTCAGCCGCCCCTCCCAGCCAAAAACATACCAACCATGAAAACCTCCTCTCACCCCCTCACCCGCCTTTTCACCCTTTGCACCCTCTCCCTCTGGCCTGCTTTAGCCCACGCCGATATCCACGTACCGTGGAACGCCACCGATGCTACCGCCAATATTCAGGCGGCGATAGACACCGGCGATTCCAAAATTATTCTCGATAACCACGGCGCTCCGTGGCAAACCGGACCTATTTTCCTCACCAAGCCCAACCAGGAGATTCATTTTGCCAACGGCGCTAAAGTGATGGCGATTCAAGGTGGTTATCAGGGCACGCGCGATGCCATGTTCACCGTGCAGGCCGATAACGTCACTCTTAACGGCTACGCCAACGGCACAGACAGCGCAGGCGGCACCGCCACGCTGGAGATGCGCAAGGCCGACTACCAAAACGAACCTTACAAAAAAGGCGAATGGCGCCACACCGTGTATATCGGCGGCTTCAGCAACGTCACGGTGCAGGGCCTCACTCTCAAGGATAGCGGCGGAGACGGCATCTGCGTGGGACGTAAGTTCTCCACTCTGGGCTATGCCCACAACGTCACCATCCGCGATATTGTGAGTGATGGCAATCATCGCCAGGGCATCAGTATCGGCTCGGCGGTGAATCTCACCGTCACTAACGCCGTCTTTAAAAATACTGACGGCACCCCGCCCCAGGCCGGGGTCGATCTCGAACCCGACCAGCCTTATGACCGTCTTGAGAACATCCGATTTCAAAATTGCCGGTTCGAGAACAATACCGGCTCAAACATTATCATCCACCTGAAGCGCCAGTTTGGCGAACAGGTGAAAGATGTCAGCATCGACTTCATTGATTGTGTTCTCGACGGCAGCCGTCAGGCGGGCATCTTCCTGGCCTGGCTCCTCCCCGATGGCCCCGGCGGCCATATCACCTTCAAGAACTGCCAGATTCGCAACGCGGATAACAGCGGCATTCTCTTAGGAGCCTGGGCCGCAGGAAAACTCAAGGTCACCTTCGACAATGTGAAAGTGGAGAACTCCGCCCTCACTACCGGCTACCCGATAATGTTCCAGAAATCGGTGGCTCCGTTGTGGGTTTCGGGCGGTGTCGATTTCATCAATGGCTGCACCGTGGTCGACAGTAAAACCAACCGCAACACCATCATCGGCGCTTCCAACAACCTGCTGGGAGTCGGCTTTAAAGACATCAACGGCAGCATCGACGTCACCACCGCTTCCCCCACCGCCCAACTCCTCAATCTGGGAACGATGCTGGATAATGTCGGGTTGGTGGCGAATTAAAGACAATCAGGGATGATGAAATAGAACGCCGCATGTGGGACGAGGTTGGGAAATAAGCTAATATTGTACATGCTTCAATAGTGCTTTAGAGCGAATTCCCACCCGTACGGGAATAACAGGGTGGGAAAGCAAATACCAGATAGGAAAGCTTCTCCCTCATGAAAAACCTCGTCCCCAAACTGCTGTGTGCCGTTTTGCTGCTGGCCTCTACCTCCTCGGCCCACGCCGTTACCTTCCGTGTTTCACCATCCAACCCTCAACCCGGCGATGTGCTCTCGCTTTCGGTTTGGCCGGGCAAAGGTGAAGTCATCAAAGGCGTGGGTATGAAAGCCTTCGATACCGACGAAGTAAAATTCTCCCGCCGCGAAGACGGTGTAGCGCGTGCTTTTCTCGGTTTCCCCTTCGACCGCAGCGGCGGCAAGGTCACGCTCAACGCCCGCGTGCAATTCGAAAAAGACGGCGAGTTGCAAGAGCAGGTCGTGAGCGTGCCGCTCGTCACGCGCTCGCGCGATTTCCCCACCCAGCGCATCACCATGCGCAACTCCAATTCCGGCAAGATGTCACAGACCGCCGCTTTGCGCCGCGAGAAGCAGTATGTACAAAGCAAGATGAAAGACTCTTCACCCACCCCGCTGTGGAGCGGTAACTGGCTAGTGCCCAGCCGGGGCAGTTCCAGTTCGGCCTATGGACGCAAGCGCTACGTCAACGGCAAATGGTGGGGCCAGCATAACGGGGCCGATATTAAGGCCGCTTCCGGCACACCGGTAGTCGCTTCCAACTCGGGCCGCGTCGTGCTGTCGGAAAACCTGCCGCTCTTGCGCGGCAACTGCATCGTCATCGACCACGGCTGCAATGTATTCTCCATTTATATGCATCTTTCCAAGCGCAATGTGAGCGTGGGCGATACCGTCGCTAAAGGCGAGCGTATCGGTGCGGTCGGCGCGACCGGGTTTGTGACCGGTGCGCATCTGCACTGGGAAGTGCGCGTGGGCTGGGAACCGGTCGATCCCAACCGCGTGGTAAGCCGGGGACTGATTTTTTAAACGGCGAATTCACCGCAGAGGACGCGGAGGACGCAGAGAGATGAAGAGTTGGGTTTACCGCGAAGGACGCTAAGTTCGCGAAAGAAATTTAGCCACAGATTGACACAGATTACACAGATGAGGGTTGGAGTTACGATAAACAGATGCCCTCCGCCGATGAATGGCGAGTTGAAACATTGAAACGGCTCTGTGCCCACAATCTGTGTAATCTGTGGCTAATTAAAAAGGCGGCCCCGAAACTTGGGGCCGCCTTTTTATTTACTACCACCGTTCTCAGGCTTGCGGAGTGCCGGGTTTTTCTGCTTTCGCTTCGGCTTTGGCCGGAGCTTTTTCCTGTGGCTTGGCTGCAGCTTCCACATCGGCAGCGGTCACCTCTTTGCCGGTCATCTGTTTGATGAGCGCAGCGCCCCACTCGCCCAAATTGCCGACGGCGTTTTTCACGTTGTCGGAACCGCCGGTCAGGAAACCATCGGCGATCTGGCTGTAGTTCTGGCCCTGGATGAACGACTGCGACATCTTGGCGAACGTGGTCGGGTCGCCCCAGATCTGCATGTTGGCCTGCGACAGCGCGCTGCCCATGGCCTGTGCCTTGGCGGTTTCGACCTGCTTCTGCGCTTCGATCTGCGCCAGTGCAATCTGCAAGTCTTTGGCGATTTCGGCGTGGCGCGACTGGATTTCGAGGTCTTTCTCTTTCACGTCGACGCGAGCGCTTTCGATATCGACTCGCTCGCGTTCCACTTCCACCGGCACCATCTGCACAGCTTTTTGACCGGTCGCTTCCAACACCTTGGCGTCGCGCTGGGCTTCGGCCAAAACGCGTTGCGCTTCAGCGCGGCGGGCCGACGATTCGCGTTCGCCCTCAGCGGTTTTCACCATGGCATACACATCGACATCGGCTTCCATCTGGCGACGCAGGCGGTCTTTTTCGATACCGGCCTGTTCATCGATAATGGTGCGCGATTTTTCGCGTTCGGCGGTTGCGGTCACTTCCACCGTCTGCACCGCCTGGCGCTTCTCTTCTTTTTCAGCTTCAGCCGCAAAGCGTTGGGCATCGGCTTCGGCGCGTTCTTTTTCCTTCAAGGCCACAGCGATTTCTTTTTCGCGGGACGAAATTTCCACAGCGCGGATTTTTTCGATCTCAGCAATCTGCTGGGCACGTTCGCGAGCCTGGTTGGCAACTTCGATGGCCTTTTGCTTTTCGACGTCGTTGACCTGAAGCGCCTTGTCCTTCTCGATGGTCGCAATACCGGCGCGGGCTTCCTGCTCGGCGGTAAACGAATCGGCTTTCTGCTGGGCTTCGGCACGGGCCTGTTTAATCTGCGCGACCTGTTCAGCTTCGACCTGGGCGCGTTCGCGTTCCTGGGCGTAAATAAACTTCTGCGATTCCACTTCCTGCTGCTTCACCTGCTGGTCGGCCATGCGCTCGATGCGGTTGCGTTCCACGCGCTGGGTCTGCACCACGGCGGCGATGGTCTTCAAGCCCTGGGCATCGAAAACGTTGTCCTGTTCGCGCAGTGCATTGGGCGGCGTCTGGTCGAGGCGCGAAATGGTAGTCGATTCCAGCGTCAAGCCGTTGTGCTTCAAATCCTGCTCGACGATGGCTTGCACCGCGTCGGCGAAGTCGCTTCGCTTGGTGTGCAACTCGTTCAGGGTTTTGGTGGCGGCCACGGTGCGCAAAGCCGAAACCAACTTCTGTTCGACCAGTTCCTTCACGGTATCGGCATTCACCGAGCGTTCACCCAGGCTGGTGGCGGCGTTGATGATGTCGTTATCGTTTTTCTGCACCTTGATATAGAATTCAGCTTCGACGTCGGTGCGGAGGTTGTCGCCGGTGATGAGAGCGTCTTTTTCCAGACGGCGAACGTCCAGACGCATGGTTTCCAGCGAAACCGGGATGATGTTGTGCAGCACCGGAATGACCAGCTTACCGCCATCGACCACGCACTGCGTGCCACCGCTACCGGTGCGCACGAAAGCTTCATTGGCCGACGATTTCCGATAGAGGCGCGTCACCGTGATGACGGCAGCTCCCAGAACCAGCAAGACCAGCCCTGCCCCGCCCAGCACAATGGTGGCTCCGGTTGGCAGATAATTGGCTACAAAGAACGGCCCCACCATCAACGCCAGGGCCGCCAAGATCATGGTCATCCCACAACCGGCACCCGAATTGGCACTACGTGTTTGCATACAATCTCCTTTATTGACCTACCTTAATCCTACATTAACCCTTAGCGGCTCAAGGTAGAGCGCGCTTATTATCGCTGTTTTCCAGCGTATTTTCCAGTGGATCGTGACGAACGTAGAAAACTTTTTTCTCGCGGTCGTAATCGAACAGAATAATCGGCGTGTTTGGCGGCAGCGATTTTATTTCGTGTTCGTCACTTTTTAAACGACATGGCACTTCGTGCAGGGTGCCGTATTGATCGTTGAGTTGCGCCGTGCCCGAAACCGGCGTAATGGTAAATCGCACCTTGGCGCGCCGTCCCACCAATTGCACGTCGGAAACAGCATAGTTCTCATCGAGCGGCAATATCTTCGTCATGCCGAACACGAGAAAGCGTGTGAAGAGCAGCGACATGAAAAGCGCTATCGCGATGGAAATCCACACGTAGAGGGCAGGCGCGGGCATAAACGAGCGAAAAACCTCGTTACTGGCCCAGCCGGAAAAGCCCCACACAAAACAGAAGCAAGTGGCAATCAGTGAAAGCGGGACGCGCCCTACGCCCAGCAAGGTGAGCATGTGACCGACAAACCCTGGTCCATCGGGTGCATGCGCATCCATGTGGGCATCATGATCAAGATCAAAATCGTGGTCGTGATCGAGTCCGATATCATGATCGTGGTCCAGTCCGAAATCGTGCCCGCCTTCAGCCACCACGGCACCGGTTGCCATGAGCAGCACATAGACGAGCGCCAGCCCGAACGGCAACAAGAAGATGAGGTTCCACCACTGCAACAGGTCGACAAAGTTCATTTGTTATTGATATTTGCGGCCCGGCTTACTAAATTGTTGGGCCGCTTCAATACGGCCAGGTTAGAGGTTGGTTATTGCGTCGTTCGCCCACTGCGTTGCGGCAATACACCTTTATAACGCGGTGCGGCTAACAGTTCCTTGGCGGCGGCAACCGGATCTTCCACGATCTCGGCTTCCAGATAAGACGTGCCGGTTTCGTTGGTTCCCATTCCCGCTTTGAGTGCGGCTAATGCCTGGTCGACAGCGCGTTCGTGCAGCGAATGCGCAATGCGGCGGTCGAGTGCGGCGTTGGGGTCGGATTGCAGCGCGGACTTATTGGCCAGGCTGCGCTTCTTCATCTCGATTTCCTGCGCCGTCTTATCGAACGAGCGCTCGGCGCTCTGCGTGGAAAAAGCCGAATACTTCTTCTCGATTTCTTCCTGCTGGCGGCTCATGCGGGCATCGTCTTGCAGCTTGGGCATTTGCGCCATTTTCTTCTCGACGCTTTCGCGGCGGCTCATGAACTGCGAGGCTTTCTGTTCGGCCTCACCTTGCAGCGCGGTGTATTCGTCCTGCAAGGTTTTGATGCGGGCGGCGGTTTCGATTTGTAGGGCCAGGCAGCGGCGCGCGCCTTCGTCGTCTTGCGCTCGCACCAGTTCGGCGGCCTGGTCGCCCAGCGCGCTGTGGCGCGCCAGGGCGGTGGTCAACTCGTCGTATTTATCGTCGGCCCGTGCCATGGAGAACGCCGTGAGTTCTGAAAGGGCGCTTAGCTCTTCCATCAATTTACCGGCGTCGGCTTCGAGTTGGGCCTCCGGCGTTTTTTCATTACCGAGTACTTTGTTGATCCAATCTTTCATCACCGTTCTCCAAAGTGCACCTTCATAATAATGGTGCTCGCCTTCATTGTAGTCGAAAAAACCGTGTTTTTTCCAATTAGCCCGATTATTTATCCCATTTCATTGCCCAGCCAGGCATCGGGGCGGCAAACCAACACCTCGATAGAAGTGGTATCGAAGATGTTCTGCACCGAACGCCGGGCCTGGCCCACCACGTCGCGCAGGCCGCTTTCCAGCGAGAGGCTGGAGTTCGGTTCTTCCAACCAGTCGGGCATCGGCAGCAAGTCGCCCTGTGTGGCTGCCAACACCTGCCCCAGTGAAATCTGGTTCGGCGGCAGCAATAGACGATAGCCGCCGCGCTGGCCCTTTTTGCTTTCGACCAAACCGGCATTTTTCAAGTCGAGCAGCACCTGTTCGAGGTACTTGCGCGGAATACCGCACGTCTCGGCTATCTCGGCGATTTGCGCCCATTCATCGCGGGCGTGCGAACGAATCAGGTAGGCCAGCGATTCAAACGCATACTTAGTGGTGTGTCCCAAACGCATATTATGTTCAAGTTTATCAGCTTTTATGGTATTTAATATCTGGTGTTATCGGAGAAATTGACTAGACGGCTTTTTGTGTGCTATCCTGAAGGCACTGTTTCAGATCGTTTCCGGTACTGTTGCCGGAAATGTTTTGTCATCGGTTACGTTGTTTATTCAATTTAATAAAGTCATTCGTCGTTATTAAGGAAGGTGCTTTTCGCTTGCGGACACTATTTTCTCTTCGTACCGTTCATCCCCGTCTGGCAGCACTGACGGCTGTCGCCTTAGCCGCCCTGTGCTCGCTTGCCGGCCAACCGGCTCAGGCCCAAAACGATAGCGGCAGCTACGGCCCCGTCGTTGCCATCGTCTCGCCCGAATACGCCGATGTGCTCAAAGGCCTGGAATCCATCGTGGTTTCCATTACCCCGCGACGCTATTCGGCCCAGACCATCGAACTGCTGGTAGACGGCAAATCGATTACCGGCGCCATCCCCGCGCAGACGAAGTTCAAGTGGGACACCAAGCTCTTTATCGACGGTCCGCACACCCTCAGCGTGCGCGTTACTGATACTCAGGGTTTCATCGGCCAGGCCGAGACCATGATTTACATCAATAATAGCAATCTGCGCACCGAAACCGGTGCGCCGGTTTTGAGCTGGGGCGGTGTGCAAAACGGCCAGAACCTGAGCGGCACTGCAAAGCTTCAACTTTCAGCAGGCAGCGATTTCGGTGTGAAATACGTCTTCCTCAATGTCAATAGCGCCATCGCACCAGACATCAAACCGCCCTTGGCCTCGTGGATGACCAACCGCCCGCCCTATGAATTCTCGCTCGACACCTCCCGCTTCAAAGACGGCCTCTATGTCCTCGACGCCTACGCCTGGGACGCCATGGACAACGAGCGCCTCGCCCCACGTCTCACCGTCGGTTTCTATAACCACGGCCTGAACGCAACCAACCTGCAAAATCCGGCCTCTACTGCCGCTAACAATACCCCGGAAAAAGCCGCTTCCGGCAGCAACAACACCCGTGTTGCCAGCTCCGCATCGACCTCTCCTTCAACGACGCTGCCGCCAAGCTCTTCGGAACTTCTCAAGACTGCCGGTTCCTACACTGTAACGACTCGTAACGGCTGGATCAGCAGCAATCCGGCACCCAGCGATGCAGAAACCCCCACCGCTTCGCAGCGCACTTCCACCATCGTTTCGGCCCGCGTTTCCGACCCGACACGTATTGCCCATAACCTGCCCGAGGCCCCGGCCGCCGGTAGTGCAGCAAGCAACAGCCAGATGGAAGCCGCCACACAGCCCGGCGTGACCTTTGCCAGTTCGAAAGCGACTCAAATCGAGACTCCCGTCACCGACAGCACAACCGCTTCGACACCTGAGATTGGCGCCCAAAACCCGGCTCCTTCGGCCCGTGTTTCAGAGCCGACACGTATTGCACGCAACATGCCCGCCGCTCCGGCCCGCGTTGAAGCAACGACGCAGCCCAAAGCAACTCTCTCGGGAACGGCCAACAATGCACCGATTGCCGCCTCTTCGATAGCTTCAACCAGTGTTGCAGATAACAGCAGCAACACCGTCGCCAAAATCTCCGAGCCAAGCCGCCTTGCGCGCACTCTGCCCGCAGCCCCGGCCCAGGCTTCTCCGGAAGTCCGTTGGACTGCCCCTTCCCGCTTCGAAGCCGCCCAGCCGGGCAGCGCCGTAGCCAACTTCGTTCCGCTCGAAACACCCGCCTCGGCGGTTGCAAACAGCGGTAGCAGCAACCTCACTTCCGACACCCAGCGCACCACCGGCGCGGCGCGCATCTCTGCTTTGCCTTCCACTTCCTTGCCGGGCAAAGCCGCTGTCAGCGCCACTCGTAGCAATAGCGCGCTGCTTTCGGTTATCGAGAGCAACGGCTACAATTCGCGTCTGGTTTCGGCAGAGCCGACATCGCAAGTTCGTATCAACAGCACCCTGGCCCTGCCCACACTGCCGCGTTTGGCGCTCACCCCCAATTTGAGCCAGCCCAGCACCCCGGCCAATGTCGCGCAAACCAACGCTATCCTCGTATCGCGCGGTATCAACGAACCCATCGTTTACGTTGCCCAGCGCAACGAGACTTTGGTCGCGATTGCCATGCGTAACAAAGTGCCGTTGGCCACCCTGGCCAATGCCAATAACCTGCCGCATAACGCCCGCATCAAAGAGGGCGAAAGCGTCGTGTTGCCGCAAGCCTTGCAGATTTCCTACAACGGCCAGGCCGTCACCGGCGACGTGGCCCCCTTCCTTATCGGCTCCACCAGCATCGCACCGTTCCGCTTCATGTTTGAAAAGCAGGGCGGCACCATGGAGTGGGATGCCGTTAACCGCCGCGTTACCGCCCGCAACGGCGACCACGAAGTAACCATCAATATCGGTAGCAACGTCGCGCTGGTCAACCAGGAAGAAGTCATGATGGACATGGCCGCCTTCCTGCTGAGCGGACGCACCATGGTGCCGGTTCGCTTCTTCGAAAAGGCCATGCAGGCCAAAGTAGAATGGGAACCGACCACCGGACGCATCTACGTGGCGATGACGCCGTAAGAAAAGCCGAAGAAACAAAAAAGCGGGCCGAGAAATCGGCCCGCTTTTTGCTGTCTGGAAGTATGTTGCAGGCTGCTGCCAGATTGAGGAATTCAGCCCGAAACAAACTCTCCTCAAAAACCGACATTCAACCTGCTTCTGATAAGAAGACACTCTCTTCTGTAAAGGAGCAAACCATGAAAACGATTCGTCTGACATTTCCCGAACTGATGTTAATTGCCGGGACGCGCGCACTGGCCGGTGCCGGATTAGCGCTTCTTCTGGCCGATAAACTCAACGAACAACAGCGCCGCGCCGTGGGGTGGACTTTGTTTGGAGTAGGAGCAATTACAACGCTGCCTTTGTTGCAGGAAGTGAAGGCCAAAAGTGAAATTGAAGAGGAATAACTCTAATTCGCAGATGTACAATTAGTAGTCTGTAAAGTAATTTATTTCCCAACCATTCCTGGAAGGGCAGGCTACTCTTGGTGGCTCCGGCCTCCGTGCCGGAGGGGATGCGAAACTCACTCCGGCAAGGAGGCCGGAGCCACCATACGCAATAACTTACTTTACAGAATAATTAGTTATCCCTTTGCAATCGAGGAGGCCGTCATGAAGAACCGCGCGCGTCAGCGGGCCGGAAGGGCAAAGGCCTCTTACCAGGCCCAAGGGATGCCAGAGAAGCAAAAATGACGAGTCCTTCCACTTGCTCACGCGCGTGGTTCTTCATTTCCGCGTTACTGCCCTTCCTTCATCCGCCGCATCGCCCCCAGATAAACCTTCCCGCTCTCCCAACCGAAGATTTCCTTGGAAGAAGCAAAGTCATCACTCACACCCCGTTCCAACGCCTCGCGGCACTGGGCGGCGCGGGCGCTCATCAAATCGCAAGAACTCAAAATAATCGCTTCGGCGTTCATCGGAATTTTGGCCGCGCCGTGCTCGGGGCGGTTGTGATGAGAAAGGATTAAGTGCAGCAACTCGTTTTTGAGCGTAGCGGGGAAGTCTGCAATATTTTCAATTGCCCGGGCAACAATCTGCGCGCCTAACACCACATGGCCCACTAAATTACCAGCCTCAGTGTATTCACCCGCCGAAAGGCCGATGTCCATTTCCTGAATCTTGCCGATATCGTGCAGCAAGGCAGCGGTAATGAGCAAGTCGCGGTCGATATAGGGCAACGTGCTCGCCACCCTTTCGCAAAGCTGGGCCACTTCTGCCGAATGTTCCAACAAGCCGCCGCGGTAGGCGTGGTGCATGTTCTTCGCGGCGGGAGCCGCTTCAAACTGGCTCCACAATTCACCTTTAGGGTCGAAAATTTCTTTGAGCAAGGCAAACAGCGATGGGGTGGAAACGGCACGCACTACCTCGAAAAAACGGGCGCGTTGTGCCCCGTGATCGTTGGGTAGCGGTGGGAGATACGGTGAGAGGTCATCCGGTTCAGGCTCGGGGCGACAATCTTCGATTTTGATGTCACCGATATAAGTCGGGTTTTGTCCTTCCACATAGCCCTTCACCCGCACCAGGCGCGCTTCAGCTAAGCCCTCAAGCGCTTCGGCGGGTGGCGAAAACCAAATCGCCCTGCGTTCACCGCTGCTATCGCGCAGACGGCAAGAAAGGAAGATATTGCCATTGGAAGCGGTGCGCTGTTGCTTATCGCTAATGGCGCAGATCATGTCGGTAAAACGGAAGCCGGGCGTGAGGTCGATGAGCTTGACTGGCGGCTGATCGCCATTTGCTGAAAAGAGGGAATCGGGATTGGACATAGTATTTCATTGTAGCCTGTCTTGGCGTTCGTGAAAAATAGGTAAACTGGCGCGCATGGATTTTTCGGATTTGAAAGGCAAGCGCGCGCTCGTCACCGGCGGCGCGGCGGGTATTGGCAAAGCGATTGTAGAAGAACTGTTAGCCAACGACGTGCAAGTCGTGGTGGGGCAACGCGATTTCGGCAAGTTACAGCCGCTACTGGAAAAATATGCCCCGCAGTTGCACGGCTTCGCCTTCGACGCCGCTAAACCCGAGGCTTGCGATGAGCTGGTCAGCCAGGCCATTGAGGCACTGGGCGGAATCGATATCCTGGTCAACAATGCCGCCGTCACCGGCACCCCGGCGGCGCGTTGGTTTCTGGATGAAACCCGCGAACACATCGACAGCGTGATCGACGTCAATCTCAAAAGCGTCATCCAAACCAGCGTCGGCGCGGCCCGCCAGATGGTGGCACAGGGCACGGGCGGCGTTATCATTCATATCTCCTCCATCGGTGCCTTTGGCGCGCAGCAAACCGCCAGCGTCTACTGCGCCAGCAAAGCCGCCCTCACCGGCCTCACGCAGGCAATGGCGGTGGAACTATCCGCGCATAACATCCGCGTGGTGGCCGTAGCTCCAGGCGATATCCAAATCGAAAAATCCCAGGCCATCGCCGCCGCCGTGGGCAGCCTGCAGCCCGACCCGCGTTTCGTGCCCCATACTCCGCTGGGCAGCGGCGCGCCGCAAGATATCGGCAGCCTGGTGACGTTTTTGGTGTCGCGAAACGCTAAGTTCGTAACCGGCACGACCTGGGTTGTGGATGGGGGTTGGTTAGCGTATTAGTTCCGCTCCCCTCTTAAGGGATAATTATGTGGAAACAACTGATTGAGAGTTATACAAGCGACTTCACTTCGTTCCCGCCAGCCACAGCCGGAGAAATCGCGAATGCAGAACAAACTTTAAAAATTCAATTCACAGATGAGTTGAAAAGCTTACTGACTGAATCAAACGGCTTTCAAGCTCGATGCGGTGCGGGTTTAGTTTGGCCTGTTGAAAATATCGTGCAACAAAATCTGGAATACCGGCAATATCCCAGTTTTAAAGAATTGTATATGCCTTTTGATTCCCTGCTATTCTTCTCCGATACAAGAGACGGCGACCTCTTTGGTTACGCCATTTTGGATGGCGAAATTCGTTGGGAATATATTTTCAAGTGGGATCACGAAACAGATAGCCGCATCAATGTTGCAATGGGATTACGCGACTACTTTGAACGATATTTGAGCTACAAATTAGAGTAATAAAACCGAAATCATTGCGAATGACACCCATGAAGAACTCCCTCCGCGCCGCTGTCGCCCAAATCGACATCACACCCGCACTCCCCATTTCCACGGCCGGTTCGCTCACCCGTCGCGAAGCAACTTCGATTCAAACCAATCTCCACGCCCGGTTTCTCATGCTGGAGAACCAAGAAACCACTCTGCTCTTCGTGTTGGTGGATGTGGTGGGGCTGAGTAACGAGGACATGGCGACAATCCGCGACACAATTTCCGGGCAACTAACCCTCCCCGTCGCCAATATCTGCATCGCCTGCACCCATACCCACTCCGCTCCGGCTACGATGGATGCTTTCACCTACCATCGCGAAAATGCCTATGTCGATGCGCTGAACGACAACATCTGCAACACCGCGTTGGATCTCCCCAAAAAACTCCAACCCGCCAGCGTGGCCTGGGGCACCGGCTACGAAGACCGGCCCGCTTACAACCGCCGCTTCATCATGCAAGACGGCACGCTGAAAACCAACCCCGGTAAAGGCAACCCCGCCATTGTGCGCCCCGCCGGCCCCACCGACCCGCATTTGCCCTTTCTGGCGGTGCGCGACGCCAACCACAACCTGCTCAGCGTGCTGGCGAGCTATTCGCTGCACTACATCGGCGCCGATAGCTCCACCGCCATCTCCGCCGACTATTTTGGCGAGTTCTCCCGCCTCATGCAAGAGCGCCACGGCCCGCAGTGTGTGGCGATGCTGGCGCACGGCGCTTCGGGCGATATCAACAACGTCAACGCCCAAGAACTCCCCGAACCGTGGTTCGAGCACACCACCAAACCCTCGGAAAAATGCACCGTCGTCGCCGGGATGCTGGTCGAGCAAGTCGAAAAACTCCTGCCCTCGCTGCAATTCACCAACGAAGCAGTGCTGGCAAGCAGCGAAACCCAGGTGCCGCACGGCGTGCGCAAGATGAGCGGCAAAGAACAAGAAACCGCCCTGCAAGAACTCAAAGACGGCGACCCAACCGCCCAGATTTTCGCGCAAGAACGACTCCACGTCCAAGGCTACCCCGACTCTATTGCCCAGCCCCAACAATGCTGGAGAGTGGGCGGCTGGGCCATGTGCACCTTCCCCGGCCAGATGTTCGCCCAGTATGGCCTCGATTTGCAATATGCCTCCCCATTTGAAACCACGACGTTAGTCGAATTAGCCAACGCCTGGGGCGGCTATGTCGGTCGTCCGATGGACTATGTGTTGGGCGGTTACGAGATGAAGCTGGCGCGGTCGTCGTTTGCCACGGCGGATACCGGGCCGAAGTTGATGGAGAGTGCGGTGGGGCAGTTGGAGGAGTTGTTTGGCAACAAATGGAATAAGACCCAATACACTGCAGCCAGGTTGGGGAATCTCGTGCTTAAAGATTTAGATAAACAGATATTACAAACATTCCCCGTTTGGGCTTTCGACGATTCGCGCGAATACCTCTTACCGGTGCTCAACTTTGATTATCTACCCGATGAATTCGGCGACCTCTTTATTTCAGCCAATTTCACGACACCCGATGGCATGCAACTTCACGGTTATATTATTAGCTGCGAAGGCTCAGTCTTCGCGTTAACGATTTTTGCAAAGAGTGATGAATTCATTTTTAATCTCAATTTACAAGACCTGGCGGCTGAAGACTTAAGAAAATTGCAAACAAGCCTAAACCTACCAGATACGAAAATATTCCCTCTCCGCTATCAAACTCAATTTCATTATCAAGCGGGTAAGGTTCTTACAGGCGTATTCGATCCATTTCAGTGGGGAAACAATGTCTTTGAATACTAAAAAATGCATTTGATTAAGCCGCATAATAGAATAATCGCGCCCTCATTCTATTATGTGATAATAAATGCTGGAGGTGAGTCATGAAAAAGTCGAAAATGAAATTGGCAACCGTAGCTTCCCTTGCACTATTAGTATTAGCCGGAGTAACTACCATTCCCGGTGTGAACTCATCATCATTCCTGCCTTACCCCATTTACCGCGATTACTCATACCTGAATGGTGAATATACCGCTTTGAAAGGCCTTGAACTAAAAGCTTATTCCATCAAATTTACCGGCACGGAAAAAGCCAAGTTGTTCGGGACAGACTTAGAATTTCAAAATTTCGAAATTACGGCACCTGTCATAGTGCAAACCATTTGTGTTTTAGACCGTGGCATTTACGAACCCGCAACAGCCCGCTACAGGTTATCGGTCGCGACGGATATTAATGACACTGCACGTCAGGAATTCATGCGGCAGATAAAATCCTACTGGAAAGCAAAAGATCCAGAAGAACTCAAAAGCTACCAGTATCTGCCACAGGAAAAATTTCTCTGGTTAGATAAGAAGCAGTATGTGTTGTATCTCCAACCGGATAATGAATGGGACGGAGCTACCTATCACTTTTATGCTGCGGGTAAAGTCATTCGCCTCACACTTCAAGGATTTCAAAAAGGGGGAGGTACGGGCGGTATTTCTTACTTTGTTTCACATAACCTCATTTTCAAGTTCCCCACAAATAAAATTAATGCAGGAGATAATATCGACATCTCTCCCACCCGCTTCTGGGAACTCGATCGCAATGGCTTTTTCAAAAACGCGCCTACATCAAAGAGAAAATGATTGGCTTAATCACCACAATAAGTCCTCACAAACCCTTGCGGCGTAAAACGACATCAGCAATGCCAAGCACTATAAGAGAACAAAGTAAAAGGATAGAGATTCCCTGCGGAACCTTTCCACCGGAAGCTTTAACCATGCCCATGGAAGCACACCCAAAAAATGCGATCGTAACTAAAATGAGCGAAACATATTGTGATATTTTCATCAGAAACCTCTAAGCGTACCGATATGGCATATGGCGCGGCTGCAAGTTACTGAGCCGATTCGTGCTTGGACTAACTATCCGTTTCTTTTACGCATAGCTTCAGATGCGGCACCTATTATTCCTCCCGCCACTGCGCCGACCGGTGCGAGTATCACCATGGTTAATCCGAATTGTCCGTCAACACCGACAAACAAAAAAGCGGCCCCAGTGACTATGAGCGGCAAAGCAACCGCTCCTATTAAACAACCAAACACATAGCCATTGCCACTGGTTGCATTAGGCTCATGTTTTTGCTGTTTTTGCTGTTTCTGCATATCCTGCCTCCCCCAAAAACGTTATGTGGGTTATTACTCATCAGTTCCAAGTATTACCCACCCCATCCACTCACAACGACGGTAGCACCTAATTTTGGAGTGCGGTGACTTGTCACCGCGTCGTGTCGGAGTTTAATAGGAAGGAAAGCTGCATTGTTACGCCCTCGCGGTGACAAGTCACCGCACTCCAAAAAAACGGCACGGGAACATACCCGTGCCGTTTTACTTTCTAAACCATATTTACTGCACAGCCCTCAAAAACTCCCGTTCCTTCGCCAGCAATTCTCCCGGCACCACAACTACCTTATTATTCACCGTTGTAATCTCATCCAACTCGCCTTCCGGCACAATTTCGATCGTCACCGGGCTTTTCGCATCGGCCACCGGCACGGTAAAGATAGCTTTCTGCGTGCGATAATCCTGCGGCACACCCAACGCGGCATGGTTTTGCTCGGCTAATTGCTTACCTTGCTGCGTCACTCGCACACGGAATGCACCGCTGGCTTTCGCGCCGATATTATGCACCTTGAAGGTGAGCTTACCATCGGCGTAGGTTGCGTCGTGCTTACTTACGCCCAGGTCGGCGGCGCGGCTCAGGTCGCTCAGAGCTTGGGTTTGTTTGAGCGTTACTGTCGTCACGCTCGAAGGGGCCAGGGTCAGCGGCAGTAGGCTATAACGCGCAAGTTTTTGGCTCGCCGTATTTGTCGTGGTTTTGCTTTTATCGCTTTGCAAAACCGAAATAGTTTTCACTTCATACTGCCCGTGATTCAAGCGCCATAAACGCGCACCAGCTTGTACGGGGCGGTTTTCGAGGTTGACGATTTCAATCTCCAACTCATCGCGACCCTGCTTGCGCACCAGTGGTGCAAAGCGGCCGTTAGCGCCTTCCCAGCTTACGGAATGCTTGGGGTAGATTTTGTTGCGAAGAATCGAAAGGTCGCCCAATGTGGTGCTGTTGGCCAAGGCCTGCGGCAGCCATACGCGGTCGGTGGTTTGTTCGGCTTCGGTGAGCATGGGCAGCGACCACGTCATGTGGTGCAGCGCCAGGCCACTGCCTTCGTTGAGCCACTTGTCGTCGCCAGTGCGCACCCAGGTGGCATAGATGTCGTGGAGTGGGCGGTAGTTGCTATTATGCTGCGAAGTCGTCCACAGCGTGGGGTCGGAAACACTCTTCTTCAGGAAATCGTCCCAACGGCTGTCGCCGCTGGCGCGTAGGTAGGCTGCAAACACCGAGGGCATGCGCAGAAGGTTCTCTTGAGGTTTGCGCTTCACTTCATATTCAGTCAAACGGCCCAATGCATCGAGAAACTCTTTGTCGCCGGTAAGGTCGTAGGCTGCGAAGATAGCGCTCGGAAAAGCAATGCCGAAATTGCGCACCGGCAGGGTTTTATCGGTAGCAAAATGCACCGAGTTCCCCGGCACACGTGAGCTAGTCTTTGCCAACTCATCAGTATGCTCCATCATGGCACGCGACCAGTTCACCACGATATCGCGCGCCTGCGGGTCGCCGTTATACCAGGCCAGCAGCATGGCAGGTTGCAGCAACAAGGCGTTGATCTGGCGATCTTCGCCATATACGCCTTCAGTTACAGTTTTATCGGCTCCGAAATACCACGATTTGAAATGCAAGTGGCCTTTATCGCCGGTGGTCGCCATGAGGTCGTTGTAGCGCGAAGCAAAGCGCAGCAGGCGTTCGTAGTAAACCGGGTCGCCGATGTTAAGCATAAACGCCAGTGTCTGCGCGTTGATGCCCCACTCGTAGATATGCAGCGTATCGGTGACCTGATTGGAAACGCCATCGGTAGTGGTCTGGAACCAACTGGCATTAGCGACCAGATCGATAGCGTGGCGAATCTTCGGGTCAGGCCCGTTCATCAGGTCGATAGCGGCCCAATCTTGAATCAGGTCGGTATCGTCATTAATGCCATCCGGCGCACCGAACTCGCCTACCGGGGTCATACGGTTATCAATCCACCAGTGCGCCGCTTGCCTGAACTGGTCGATGGAATTGGCGGTGTAAAGCGCCCACGGAGCTACGCCCTGCGGCACTTCTGGTAGTTTAGTCAGAGCGATGGTCTCGCGTGGATGCGTCCAATGCCAGTAGCCTTTCACCTGCGCATTATCGGGGCGCAAAGTGTGCATGGTATTGACAATATTATAGAAAGAACGCAGCCATTTGCGCTTGTTGGGGTCGTGCGCCCACGGCCGTGATTCGCTGAGTTCCTGGAAGACATCGCGGGCATACGCCATCTGGTCGGGCAAGAACTCGCCAAGAGCGCTATCCACCGTCGTCCACTGGAAACCAAGGCGCGAATCGGCCATATTGAGCTGCACCGCATTTTGCGCATACAGCACCAGCCACGGCTGCTGCCCGGCGGGCAGAACCAGGTCGCGTAAATCGAGCACCACCCGCAAGCGGCCATTGGCCTGGCTACCCGTCTTGAGGTTCACCATCGCGGTGCGGCGCTCGTAGTTGAGCGGATCGACCACCGTCAGCGAAATCGCTGTGCCCGGGACGGCTTGTTGCACCGCTAAATCGAGCGCTATCGCCCGTACACCGCGTTGTTTACTATCAGTTGGCCCCAGCAGATGTACCGCCTGCATTGCAGGAAGAGTCAGCGCTCCCGCACCGGTAGCGGCTTGTGGTTGAGTTGTGAGAGTGAGGCGGTCGTAAGATGCAAACTCCTGCCGGATCAATGGCTGTTGGGGTTTCAGCGGGTTCTCCACCCCAAGCGGCGCAAACTCCCAACCCTCCCCGGAGGTAGGCAGGTTGCCGTTGCTGGAGTTGAAAAGCTGCACATTGAACAGAATCCCTTCTTCGCGCTGCACCAGTAGTTCATCGGCCTTGATGGCGTTATCCAGCTTCACCGCACGCATCTGCGTATTTCCTGCAGGCATGTCGAGCAAAGTGCGTGGTACTGTGCCGGCTGCAAATCTCATAGAGCCACGCCCAAAAGCTTGCAGAGTATCAAAAGAAGCACCGGGTTCCAGCGAAATTCGTAGTTCCTTTCCGGCATTGCTGTAACCTTGCATCATCGGCCAGGCGCGTCCCAGGTCGCCATCCAGCCCCGAGCGAGAGCTACTGAGCACATCGCGCGCAGTGGGCATTGCCAATTGCTTAAGCTGCATCGCTTGCCCGTTCATGGGGACGACAGGGAGAGAAGCGTTGCTTTCCAGCCCCAGCCGTTTGCGCCGTTCCTGCAACAACGGTTGGATGTCGATAGTTGCGTTTTGTGGACTCTCGTTCTTCGCCAGCCGCGCAATATCTTCGGCATTCAGTTGGCTTTCATAGATGCGCACCTCATCGTACGACTGCGCCCACGTTGCGCCAACGGGCTTGGAATAACTCGAAGCCTGGACGCCCAGACCGATATGATTGACATTGCCGCCATAGAACCAGGGTTTATCGGACGAAGCCGCCAGTTTGCCATCGACATACAGCGACACGCCACGTCCCTGATTCCAACTCACGGCCACGTGGTGCCAGGTGTTCTTTTCGAGCGTGGTATTATTAGCCGAAAGAGTCAGCCCGGTACCATTGTTGTTTTCGCTGGTGTAAAAGCCCAGGCGCAAGCGGCCTCCCTGTGTGAAGACACGCAGCCAACGGCAAAAGTAAAAGCGCTGGAAACCGCTGATGGTAAAGACGTTGTTTTCTTCGCGCCCCAGCGTTTCATCAGGCCGCCAGAAAAAGCTGAGCGTGCCCGCAGGCATATAGGCATTACCCGCCCCTTCGTAGATAAGGTTCTCGCCGCGCGGCACACTAATGCCCGCACCATACACGCCCTGCGGCAGCTTCGTAGCGCTATCTTCCAACGGTTTGGCCAGGCTCCCGGCAATTTCAGCGGTGGTGGCGCTGTCGAAGGTGGCTTGAAATACAGGGGTTGGCGCTTGCGCAACACTACTGACAGAGGGTAATAAAATGAATGAAGTCGCCAGAAGTGAGAGACGGTTTTTAAGGGCAGACTGCAATAAAAGGTTTTTTTTCGGCATAGGGTTAACTTTTAAATTGTCAACAGCCACCACAAACTTCTCGTGGCGGCTGTTTATTCTTTTCAACGTGTTTAGGAATTATTAGCAACCGGATCCCAGGCGCTGGGCGTATGCAGCGTTCCACTGTATTTACAAGCCTCAGAATGGACCACGCTCGATTTTAGCCATTTTACATGCCCATCGGCATAGGCCACATTTACGCCTTCAAAGTGCCTTCCGCTCATAAAATCTTTCTTGTAGTCTGAATAGGTTGCTGCAAAGTCATCACCTTTCGCAGGAATAACCGTTCCCGCCCCCGGTAAATAACGAAATGCACTCGTAGCCGGGTCTGGGTTGCAAGCTTGACCTGCCGTGATGCCACTGCGATAGGCTCCTGCATCCAGCACCATATAGGTATTTGATGACGACACAATACTGGGCAGCACAAAATCCGAGCGAAATATATGATAGTTCACACCATAGTTGCGCCGATGATCGGCTTCAGGTCCGCCATCGGGACAACGATAAATCGCGGTATTTTTAGTGTAAGGATAGATTAAATGTGCCCATTCCCAATAGTTAGTTCGCCATGCAGTAAACGGCGTGGGCTCTGGCATGAGTATGTGTGCAGGAAAAAACCGCTCATCATAATCCTGGGTATACATCAGCACCCCTAAACCAATCTGTTTGAGGTTGCTCTGGCACGAAGCACGCCGAGCATTAGCCCGCGCTCTGGCAAACACCGGAAACAGAATCGCGGCGAGGATAGATATGATAGCTATAACAACAAGCAATTCAATAAGAGTAAAACCACGACGTTTCATGACGTCTCCTTAAAACAATACAGTTTTTTCTGCGCTGCTCTCGTGTAGAACAAGAGCGGCAATTCCCTACACCACGGGCGGCGGTGCCGTGCTTTCGCGCACCACCAGCTTACCCTGCACCAGCATTTTGCGCGGCGTCCCGCTGCATTTGCCTTCGATGCGTTCCAGCAACATGTCGGCGACTTTTTCGGCAATGGTTTCAATCGGCTGTGTGGCCGAAGTCAGTTGCACATTCGAACCCCACAATGCTGCCGGAGTATCGTGATGGCTGATAACGCTCACGTCTTCGGGCACCCGCAACCCCCGGCGCTGCAAACGTGCAATAAAGCCAATGGCGACGTTATCGTGAATCACGCCCATAGCCGTGGGCCGGTTGGGCAATGAACAGAAATAATCGGCCAGGTATCCACCGGCATCCTCATAACGGCCCAGGCGTGGTGCATTGAGCCATTCCTGCCGCACCGGCACACCGAACTCGGCGAAAGCGCGTCGCACACCTTTGATGCGCCACTCGTCATCTGGCGGCAATGAAAAGCCGATCTCGCGATGCCCCATCTCCAACAAGTGGCGCATAGCCACATAAGTATTCTCTTCGCGGTCGAAAATGACCTGATCGCAATCGAGGTCGAGCGGCACGTCGTAATAGACCAAGTGCCCGCCTTCTTCACAAAACCGCTTGAGTTCTTCACGGGCGATGTCGTTCAATTCCCATTGGTTACAAACAATACCCAGCGGACGCAAACGGCGCAGGTTGCGAATGACAACCTCCGGCTCGGCATCCGGCGCGGAAAGGACATTGCCCAGCGCATGAATCGAAGCGTTATAGCCACGGTCGCTGAGTACACGCTGCAAAAGTTGTAGCTTCTGAGTGCGCACATCCAGGTCGAGATAGGAAGTAACCAACGCCACGGTATTGTCCTGCAACTGATGCACCAAGCGCTGGGCATTAGCGTTAGGCCGGTAGCCAAGCTCAATCGCGGCTTTGCGTACTGCTTCGCGCCGCTCGGGGGCGATGGTGCCATTGCCGGTAAACGCCGCCGAGACAGTAGACTTGGAAACACCCAACATCTGGGCCACGTCTACAATGGTCAGTGATTTCTTTTTCTCGGAAGCGGAGGTGTTCATAACTTTCATGGAACGTTCCATGCGTATTTATTATTCCCCAAAAGAATGGGCGTTAAACATTTTTTTAAAAAAAGAATCTCACGCAGAGGCGCAGAGGACGCAGAGAGAAGTGAAAGTTGAAAATGGAAAGTGGAGAATGAGTGTGCTTCACAGAACTCAATGCCCCCTGATTTTCCATTTTCAACTTTCCATTATCCCTTTCTCCCTCTCAATTTTCTCTGCGTTCTCTGCGCCTCTGCGTGAGACAAAAAAAGAGGCTACCGAAAATTCGGTAGCCTCTTAGTTCAACTTTTCGACTTAGTGCGCGTGCGGAGCCTGGTAATACTGCTCCACGTTGGGCGGCAGCGCGGGTGAGGCTTTCACGTCGCCCGACTTACGCGACTTCTTGATCTCGTCGATGATATTCTTCGGAGCCGAGAATTCGTATTTGTCTTCGTATTCACGCGTTTTGCGCAAGGCGTAGAAGTCAAGTTGGTCGCGTTCACGCGAACGATACCAAGTTTCGTAGGCCAGACGCTGATAGGCTTTCTTTTCCTTTTCGCTCTTGGCAACGGTTTCCATGTCACCATAAAGCAAGGCCAGAAAGTGCAAGCCGATGTCCTGGGTAGCGGTGCGCTCGATCTGGCGAAGATTATCCAACTGCGACTTGATGGCGGCCGGAGCATCGCCACGCAGTTCGTAGATCTTGCCCATGGTGTCCAGGTCGGTGAGGTGGTAGCGCGGGTTGGCGTTCATCACACCAATCAGGTTATCCACCGCTTCCTTGTAGCGCTTTTGCTCACGAAGCTTCCAGGCTGGAAGGTAGCGAGCGGCAATCGTCACGAAAGCGCCCGTGGGAGTGCCGCCGCGAGCCTGCATTTTCTCACGCATTTCCTGGGCTTTTACCAAACCATCGATATCGGGCACAAGCTGGCGAATGCGGCTCTTGATGATCGTATCACCGCTGCGGTAAAGCTGGGCAATAAGCTGATAATCGGAGCCGTAAAGACGCCAGTATTTTCCGACCGAGGTCAGGGTCGCCAATTCGGCATCGCTGCCTTTGAGCAGATCCTTGCCCCACATTTTCAGAGCCTGATCGACAATCGGCGTCTTTTCGTAGATATGCGCGATGGTGTGTCCCACCACGTCCAGGCCACCCTGCTCTTTGGTCGTCACCTGTTTGCCGTCGATGACGTTGGTCTTTTCAATTTCGCGAGCGTCGGTCTGTTTGCGTGCCGTCTTGAAAAGCTCCACCGTTTCTTCGTTGTAGTAACCAGCTTTTTCCGCGCGAGTCCAACCCCATTCAAACCACAAGCGGTAGGTTTCGGGGTTCATGTTGGCACCACGGCTCAAGTAACCCAAGCCAGTATCAATTGCATTCTGCTGCTTTTCGCGAATCGTCTTGTCGCGCAGTTTCTCCGGCTTGATGCCCTTATAGACCTCGTTCATCGGAATATCGGCGTAGATGTTGTAAGCCCAGTGCCAACCGGCGGTGCTCCACGCTTCGATGAACTGCGGGTCGAGCGTGACCACCATTTCCATTAACGGGTTCTGGCGGGTAAGCAAACCTTTATGCCAGTATTCATCCGACTTCATCCACAACAGGTTGGCAACCTGGCTTTTAAAGCCGGAAGCCAGGCCAGCCACCATCAACGACGAGAGAACACGCGCATCGAGCTTGGGCGAGTATTGATCTTCCATACCCGGCACCTGGCCGCCCGAAGCACGCATTACATTAGTGAGCCAGGCCAGAGACGGACCGTAGCGCTCTTTCTGTAACTGGCGCTTGATCTTTTTCTGTGCGTCGGTTTTGGCTTCCATTTCCGGGTTCTTTTCAGGCCCGAAATTCATGGTTCGGAAACGCGACAGATCCGCCTGGCCGGCGTTATAGAGAACTAATAAAACAAGGGCTGAACCTGCTAATCCCCAGCGTTTCATGACATATCCTTTCGAGTTGGAAATAAGATGAGCGATAAGCCTGGAATACACCAACTCCTATCTCCCACCTCCCAACTCCACTCTTAAAATTCCCGGTCGCTGAAGATCAGGTAGGCGATCGTGAGCAACACGGCAATATAAATCAACCCCGCGCCATAGGCTTTCCAGATGTAGTTGAACGCCACCGGCATATCGTTCACCAGGCGTTCACGCACATCGAAGCGGTCGAGACGGGGCAGAATGAAGGTCAGCGATTTTACCAAGCCCAACACCGGGCCAGACAGGCCTTTATCGTCACCGGCATGTTCGCCGCCCAAATGCTCCAGGAACGAAGCGCCCTGGCCGCCGAAGTAGACCACGAAACAGAAGACGATGGCGGTGATATTGGAGACAATCAGTGAGAGCATCAGTGCCAAAGCGGCCATGATGAGCAACTGTCCGTATTGCAGGATGAGCGCGCGTGCCAGGTTGAGGAGGTCAAAAACCAGGCCAGCGTGAGTTTGGGGCACAATTTCCATGGCTCCGGCAAAACCCTCGCGCCGAATCTTGAAGATGGCGTATGAGAGCAAAAACATAAGCGACAGGAAGAAGAGGTTGATGAACAGCGTGAGAGCCAGACCCAGAAATTTGCCGATGAGAAATTCAAGGCGATCGACGGGCTTGGAGAGAATGGTAAAAATAGTGCGGCGCTCAATCTCCGGTGGGACCAGGGCCACACCCAGGAAGATTGCCATCAGCATGGTGATGATGACGATAAAGCCCATACCGAAGTCGCGAAGGAACTTTTCTTCTTCACCCGGCTGCATCCATGTAAAGAAGGTGGAGAGCGAGAGCATCACCAGGGCGAAAACCAGCATGGCCGACATCCAGCGGCGGCGAATCGCTTCCTGGAAGGTGGTGGTGGCAATGACCCCGGCTGCAGGCGTGGTGAGCCAGGTCAGCGCGATGAGAAGAACAAAACCAACCTGGTCGAATACTGTGACTTTATCGGCCAAACCGGCTTCGGGAATCGGGCTCTTGTAGCCGCGCGTATTATAATATGCTGCGACAAGCAGAATAAGAACTGTAACGATAATTTGTCCGACACGCCAGCGCTGGGGCACTTCCACACGGTCGGACGCGCTCGGTTTGAGCGCGCCGCCTGCAGGCGCAGTTGCTGCTGTAGAACTCATGGTTATCTTTCCTTAGAAAAAGGCCACCGCTTTGAGATACGCCAAAGCAATGGCTAAAACTGTCTACCGTCCGTCACTTTTTACGCTACGCACGAACACGTCTTCGAGCGTTTCACTGTGACCTTTCACGTCCACGACCCGTCCGTTGGCATCACGCACGAAACGCAACACTTCATCGAGCTTTTCAGCGCTATCGGCATGCAGCAACACGTGGTTGTCGTGCTTTTCGTAGGCATAAGCAGCGGCAGTAGCACGCTGCAACGTGGCGTCATCGATATTTTGGGCGTAGATTTCAAAGGTCTGGCTGGGGCCAACCAGTTCGCGCACCGTGCCGAATTTCACCAGCTTGCCTTCGGAGAGAATCGCGACACGGTCGCAAATCGCCTGCACGTCGGCCAACAAGTGGGAACACACCAACACAGTTTTTCCGGCGTCGCGCTGACGCAGGATGGCGTCTTTCATCTGGCGGGCACCGATAGGGTCGAGACCGGTAGTCGGTTCATCCAGGAAGAGCAGTTCCGGATTATTAATAAGAGCTTGGGCCAAACCGACACGCTGCACCATACCCTTCGAGTAGGTGCGAATCACGCGCTTGCGGTCGGCGGGGTTGAGCGATACCGTATCGAGCAGTTCGGGAATGCGCTTTTTGCGCTCGGCGTCGCTATAGCCAAACAACTTGCCATAGAAATCGAGAACTTCTTCCGAGTTGAGATGGTCGTAGAAATAGGGACCATCGGGAAGAAAGCCGATGCGCTGCTTCACGGCCACATCGCGCGGGCCACGCCCGAAGATGGTGATGTCGCCGCTACTGGGCTTGATGAGGCCGAGCAATAGTTTGAGCGTGGTAGTCTTGCCGCTACCGTTGGGGCCAACCAAACCGAAAATTTCGCCCTGCCGCACATCGATAGTCAAATCGTGCAGCGCGGTTTTTCCTTCACGCGCAAACGGCGGACGATAGACCTTCGACAGGTTTTTGGTCTGGATGATGACTTCGCCCAAAGGGCGGCCATCCGAACTTTCGACCGGAGCGGCGGAGACGGCAGTACTCTCGTTGGTTTCGTGAGTTTGTGCCATAAGCATTCTCCAAAATAATAAATAATAATTACAGACTGCGAATATATTCTATCGCAGCGGCTTTTTCGACGCACGAGCTTGTCAGGCGTTGCCTAAATCGTGAAAATGTGAGTCGGAGGCCATTCCGGCATAGTATGCCTTATTGGTTATCAGTTATCAATAAGGATAAATTAAGAACCTTTCACACAGCATCATGAACAAGACTCGAATCGGCATCATCGGCGCAGGCGCAATGGCGCGAGCGCACCTGGCGGCCCTGGCACAAGACGAGCGCGTGGAATTGGCGGCACTTTCGAGCCGCTCGCGCGACACGGCACAGCCTTTAGCCGATAGCTTCGGCATCAGCTACCACGACGACTGGCGCGAACTGCTCAACCTCGATCTCAACGCGCTCTATGTGCTGACCCCCGACTTCCTGCACCGCGACATGGCAATTGCCGCGCTGGAAAACGGTCTGCATCTTTTCCTGGAAAAGAGCATCGACCGCGACCTGAACGCCGGGCGTGAAATCGTGCGCGCCGGTGAAGCCGCCGCGCAAAACGGCGTGCAAACCCTGATGGCCTACCCGCTGCGCTTCGACCCGCATTACCGCAAGATGCACGAAGTACTGAGCAGCCCAGACGCCGGTCGCGGCATCTACGCCGCCTCGCTCCGCGCCCACTTCCTCACCGCCGGCACCCAGATGTACGATAAGTATCGCGATGAATACTATGCCCCACCGGCCTGGTATTTCAAGGAAGAGAACTACGGCCCCATTTATTCGCATGCTTCGCACGACTACGATTACATGCGCTGGTTCATGAATAGCGAAGTGACCCGCGTCTCGGCCGTCGCCCGCCGCGCCTTATTGCCCGAAGGCAGCGCGCCCGATGCCTTCGTCACCACGCTCGAATTTGAAAACGGTGCCATCGCCGGTGTTTCCACGCCGTGGGTCACCCGCGTCGAATACGACCTCATTACCGTGGCCGCCGAAAAAGTAACTGTGATGAACCGCAACAACGAAGTGTTCTGGCGCGGTGACGGCGAAGAGGAAAGCGCCAAGTTCGACTTCGATCTGTGGCAGACCATCAACGGCCACTTCGTCGATGTCGCCCGTGGTGAAGCCACGCCGCTTTGCACGCTGCAAGATGGAATCGCCGCCGCCACTATTGCTACCGCTGCCGTGCGTTCGGCTAAGGAGCAGCGTCCGGTGGAGATTGGGGAGATTGCGTAAAGGGAAATTGGCAGGTCCAATTTCTGCCAATACACCACAGCCTGAACCTTCAGGCTCTGCCAACCATTTCAGACAAGACTAATCTGAGACATCAAGGCAAATGAAAACGGGATAACAACCAATGTTGTTATCCCGCTTTCATTTCTCCTAATCGCCAGCAGCCAATGTCCACATACCCGGCACCGGGTCGCCGACATTATAAGTTACCTTCGACGGTAACAGCCATTTCACATGCCCATCTGCCCATAGGAAATTGCTACCCTCCAGATGCCGTTTGTCAACGGGATGGGTATTGCTAATCGTTGGGATACCACCAGATACGCGATAGTAGCCTGTATCACCCTCCGCTATTATAAGAGTGCCCGATGGATCTTGCACACTGGCCAATGAAACCAGGCTAAACGGCGTCACAATCGTGTTTGTTGGAGTTTCATAAGCGTTCCATCCATAAGAAGTGGCGGAATTATACGTCCACATCCCACTGCTTCCTATGGTTTGTTTAGTTCCGGTGAAACTGGGGCAATTATAGATTTGAACGCTTTTTATATAAGGTTCAAGTGGATGAAACCATAATACGGTTTGGGATGTTGAAGCACATGCAAACAGCCCACGTGCTACTGCGTCTGCCGTACATGTCCATCCATTCGACGGATAACGCTCGTCATAGTCCTGGGTGTATTGCATCATTCCCAATCCAATCTGTTTTAAGTTCGATTGGCAACTGGAACGGCGCGCATTTTCTCTTGCTCTGGCAAATACGGGGAAAAGTATCGCGGCAAGAATTGCTATGATCGCAATTACAACCAAAAGTTCAATCAAGGTAAAAGCATGTTTGCGACGCTTGTTATATTGCATAATGCGCCTCCAGTCGATGCATCGTTATTTCCCTCTATTATTCCCCATACAAAGCCTGTTTAAACATTTATTACCGTTTTAGACTATATCTCCGAAAATTTCACCTAAACCTAAAACTTTCTTAACTTCTGTTGGCTAAATTGGAAGGCGTTACAGAGGTAAAACCATGAAAAACCGCTTCCAATCGGCTAATCGTCATTCGTTATCCGCACAAGAGATCTATTTCACCCAGCCCAAGACCACGCAGCATAACCTGGGCATGACCTTACTTTGCACCGGTCTTTTAATGACCACCATTTCGGCTTGCTTCCTGCCGGTCGTCTCCCGCGCTGCTACGTCTGAACTCGCTTCGGCGACACGCACTACCGAACCGACCACCCAGCGCCGGGTGTTCCAGCAGGGTTTACCCACTTACCACTGGCACTTTAACTGCCCCCTGGCTGCTGGAAACTCTCACCGTGCCCCAAAAACAGATGCAGCGGAAAAACGCCACTACATGACGAAAACCCAGGCCGAAGAAAAATCATTGGCAGCCTGCTCGTTTTGCTTAGATATGGAATAAGCCAAATTCACTTATTCTGGATGGCGTTTTGAAAATTTTGTCGGTTACGTAAAAACTTCCTCCCTAACCGATTCCGAGCCATATTCCGCACAGTCCTACCATGGCCTTGTTCGAATAGCACGACAAGCTGTTCGATTGAAATTCCAGGATGCTCTACCAGGCTGCGCTCAAGAGCCGAATCTTGCTGGGAACGAATAGAGCTGAATAATTCCTGGGAAATAGTCTCAGCTTGCAAAGCCTCCCACATTTCATTGCGCCAGATAACTTTTCGCGCAAAAGGCGTTACGTAAGCAGGATGACAAGTCAATTTTTGATACTGCTCCCGACTTAACCCTTCCCAGAGCAGCAGATCCCCTCGTGCGGCGCTGGCCATGGCCACATCTTCGTCGAGATCACACAGTTCGAGATACTGATCGATTTGTTCATCCGCAAATCCAGTGAAACATATCAGAATTGTGCGGAAGGCGCGGTACCGATAATGCTCTGAGCACTGCCAGCCAGCTTCATCATTGGCTTTATCTTGCCGGAATTCTCCAAGCAACTGTGCAAAAAATTTCTCCGGTAGGAACTGCGTTTCAAACCACCGGGGATGAAAATGTAATTCTTCGCTCGCCTCTTTCATAGCATGAGTCCTCATACCAATCCTACTAACTAATAGTCTATCCCCTGTTGTTAATAGCGAAAGTTTGCGACGAATTTGGCGTAACCAAAGGCTTTCCGTGCTATGAGCACCGGGAAGTGGGAATGTTCATTTGTAGGATTGATATTAAACCCCGACACGACGCGGTGACAAGTCACCGCACTCCAAAATAAAAACCGCCCCTACCAATTGGCAGGAGCGGTTTTTCGTTTTTCAAACACTAAATTAGTGCTTAAAGTGACGCACACCAGTGAACACCATCGCTAGGTTCTCGCGGTCGCACAATTCAATCGAATCGCCATCGCGGTTGCTGCCACCGGGTTGGATGATGCTGGTGATTCCGGCGCAGGCCGCCGCCGCCGGGCCGTCGTCGAAGGGGAAGAAGGCATCTGAAGCCAGAGCCGCGCCCTGCGCCTTTTCACCGGCTTGCTTGATGGCCAGTTCCACACTCTGCACGCGGTTCATCTGACCGGCACCCACGCCGATGAGAACGCCGTCTTTGGCAATGGCAATGGCGTTGCTCTTCACGTGCTTCACGCACTTCCAGGCAAAGAGCAGGTCGCGCAGTTCCGCTTGTGTGGCTTCGCGCTTGGTGACGGTTTTGAGATCGGCATCGCCCAGGCGGTGGACATCGTTATCCTGTACCAACAAACCACCGGAGACGCGCTTATAGTCGAGGTAATCGCCGCTGGGCTTGAGGCGTGAGCCGGTTGCCAGAATGCGCAGGTCGTTGCCCCAACCGGAGCGGTTTTTCAGCAGTTCGAGTGCTTCGTCGTCGTAGCCGGGAGCGATGATAGCGTGGTACATCGAGCCTTTCACGATGATTTCTTCGGCCGTCTTGGCATCCACCACTTCGTTGCAGGCGATGATGCCGCCAAAGCGCGAAACTGGGTCGGCATCGCGGGCAGCGCTAAAAGCTTCGGACAAAGTAGCACCGATAGCTGCGCCGCAGGGGTTGGCGTGCTTCACGATACAGGCGGCGGGCTCTTCGAACTCATTGACCAAGTTCCAGGCACCGTCCAGGTCGAAGATGTTGACGAACGATAGGGCAATACCATGCAACTGCTCGGCATGGGCCAGCGAGCCTTTGGTGGCACCGGCTTCGCGGTAGAACGCGGCACGCTGGTGCGGGTTCTCGCCGTAACGCAAATCCTGAGCTTTCTCGAACGGCAAACGGATGGATTCGGGGAAGGTATCGCCACTGAGATAGCGGGTAATGGCGGCATCGTAAGCGGCGGTGTGGGCAAACGCCTTGGTCGCCAGGTATTTGCGGGTTTCGGGCTTGGTGCCACCGGACTGCAACTGTTCGATAACAACAGCATAATCAGCGGGATCGACAACGACAGCGACCGAATCGAAGTTCTTGGAAGCCGAGCGCAGCATGGAGGGTCCGCCAATATCGATGTTTTCCACCGCATCTTCCAGCGTAGCATCGGGGCGGGCCACAGTCTGCTCGAACGGATAGAGATTCACGCACACCACGTCGATCGGCGCAATACCGTGGCGCTCGATGGTCATCATGTGTTCGGGCACATCGCGGCGGGCCAACAGCGCGCCGTGGATGGCGGGGTGCAGCGTCTTGACACGGCCATCCATGATTTCGGGAAAGCCGGTGGCCTGGGAAACATCGGTCACGGCCAGCCCGGCTTCGCGCAGGGCCTTGGAGGTGCCGCCGGTGGAGAGAACTTCAAAACCGAGTTCGACCAGCTTTTGCGCGAACTCGACGACGCCGGTTTTATCCGACACGCTGATGAGAGCTTTTTTATTCATGATTCGTTGACAGTTTTTGCAGGGGCCGGTGCAACCGGTTTCTTCTTCACGCGACGCCCCTCGATGCGCACTTTCTGGTGCGCCACAGCTTCAATACATTGCGCATAGATGCGATGTTCCTGCGCCTGCACACGCGCGCCCAGGCTTTCGGCAGTGTCGTCATCCTCGACCGGCACGCACGCCTGAGCCACAATCGGCCCCATGTCGTAGTGCTCATTGACGAAATGCACCGTGCATCCCGTCACCTTGCAGCCGTGTTCGAGCACAGCGCGGTGAACCCGGATGCCATACATGCCCTGCCCGCCAAACGAAGGCAGCAACGCCGGGTGAACGTTGAGAATACGGCCGGGAAACGCTTCGAGCAACACGCTACTGACGCGCCGCAGATAGCCAGCCAGCACCACCACGGAAACGCCCTCCTGATAGAGGGCGTCGCTGACTTTATGATCCCACTCTTCGGTAGTGGCACATTCACTGGCCGGCACCACCAAAGTTTTGATGTTGGCCTGCCGTGCCCGCGCCACCGCGCCGTGCAGTTCGTTGGTAGAAACCAGCAACGCCACTTTCACATTCAAAGTGCCGTTGTCGATTGCATCTAATATCGCCTGAAAATTCGTGCCGCCGGACTGGCCGGATACCAGCACGCCTATCTTGGGTAAATTCATATTCTTTAAATTTCTGCCGGGGCAGAAATTTTGATCTTTGGACTTTGGTCTTTGATCTTAGGAAACGAGCATCAATTCTCAGTCCGGGGATACCCCAAGACCAAAGATCGAAGACCAAAGATCAAACAAAAAAACGCGAGGTCACAGTTTGACAAAAACCGTGTCCTCGCGCTTTGCGTTTCCAATAAATGTCACCAGTTTTTGTTTATCGCTGTGCTAGCGTGGTCACCGGTTTGGCTGCGGGCTGCGTCACGACCTGGCGCGTGGCGTTGCGCAACTCCTGTTCGTAATAAATCTGTACGCGAGACAGCATGATGCCGTTGTTATAAGTCCACAAGGCAATCTGCCCGGCGTCCAGCGGGTTGGGATCGTCGTAGGTCAAAAACAGTTCGTTATCGAGATAGCACTCGACACGTGAACCGATTTTATTAATGCGCACATACCACCAGTGGCGGTGCAGGTCGTTCATCGAAGGCTGTCCATCGGCCAGAACCGGCAACAGGGCAGCTTTTTCGGCCGACTGCGCCACCACTTTATCACCCTTCATCAAAATGCTGCGCTTGTTGCCATCGGCACCGATGATGAGCGAATAGCCGCTGCCCAGGTTCTTGCCGTCACCGGCAAATGAAAGAGCAACGTCGGAGGGGCGATAGTTCCAGCGCGGGGTGCCGGTGAGGCCCATTTTGAAGGCGAAGTAGAACTGGATGCTCATATCGCCGGAGAACTTGCGCTTGTTCCATACGGCGGCGATTTCTTCGCTGCGTCCACCAAACCAGCTCCAACCCGGCGAACAGCTCCAGCGGTTGGTCATCTCCCACACGCCGCTTTGCACCCACCAGTCGGTGGGGGCAGAGGCAAAGGTGTAGTCATAAACGTTGCCGGTGTTGATTTCAACGTTCTTCAAATCCGGCACCACGCCGCTCATGCCAATGGTGCGCGGCCCGGCTTGAACTTGCGCCTGGGCGCTTCCCGTCAGCGGCTGGGCTAACAGCGGCAAAGTCAGCAGCGCGCCAAGCTTGAGGGCACGCCAAACACTCGATTTTTTCATGTTCACCTCGGTCGTAAACCGGCCAGCAAAACTGGCATGCGATATTCAGACACCGGTAATCTCTAAAGGTTGCTGATCGGCGGCAGCCGCTTCTTCGGCTTCCTCGCTGTGCGGAGGCTCACGCACCCACAACAACGTGCCCACCAGGCACAACGCAAACACCCCCACCGCCAGCCACAGCCACATATCGATGGATACCAGGCTCTCGGTTTTGTGCAAAATCCGTGCGTTGCTTTCGGAGATGACACTCCCCAGTTTACCACCAATTTTATCGCCTACGCGCTGGCCGACTTTTTCCCAGGTGGTGAGCATGTGTCCGGTACCGGCCACCAGCGCCGAACCCACAACCACACCCACGCCCTGCGAAAACTGCATGAACGAAAGCGCCAGCGACTGCCGCGAGTCTTCCACCTGCACACTGGTAAGCCCCAGCCAGGCCGGAGTGCCCAGAATATAGGAACCGACCAACAAGAGCATGCCCGCCCCAAAAAGCAGAATCTGCGGCGAAAGCAGCACCGTGGTGGGAGCCATCAAACTGGTGCAAGCGACACCGGCCATGCCCAGCACGGCCATGACATAGGAAATCCACACCGCCTGCGGCCTGCCGATGGTATCGGCCAGCCGTCCCAGCGGAATCGCTAATACCGCCACGAAAATAGCTGGGACGGCAATCATTTTGGGCAGGTCGCCTTCAGCAATATCGAACTGGTCTTTCACGTAGGGCAGCATCGTGTTCGCCAGCATACCCACGGCGCATTGGGACAGCGCATAGAGCGCCATCATCTTCACCAGCATGGGGCGGCCTTTCAAAAGCGCGCGCACGCTCGAGAAGAAATTACCGCCGACCACGTTGACCTCGGCGCGACGCGATGGGCAATCGACAACATCGCCGATGCCGCCACGCAGCACGCGCCAGGAGATATAAACCCCGGTCAACATCAAGAACGTGCAAAGCGGAAACACCGTGGTATTGCCCAGTTGATGGCCGAGATAGAGACCGATCATCGGCCCTAACGCCAACCCCAGACAGTAGGCACCATTGAACACGCTCATCGCCGAGGCTTTGGCCTGACGCGGCACACTGGTTGCCATCAGAGCGCTCATGGCGGGCCACAACGCCGCCGCACCCAGGCCGTCCATCGCCCGTAAGGGGATGAAGTGATACCATTCGCGTGCGAAAAGGGTCATCAGCAGTGGTGAGAGCGCTGAGACGGAAAGGGCAAAGAAAATCAGGCGGCGCGGCCCGTATTTATCGGCCAGCGCACCCATGGGGATTTTAAAAATCGTTTCCGCCGCCACAAACGCCAACGTAGCCGAGGCGATGCGCGAGGCGATGAGTTGTTTAGCCTCGCCCCGCAGCAAATCGTCCATAAAATGGAACTGCAAGACGATAATCAGAATCGCCCACCCAATTTCGGCAAACACCGAAATCAGCGCCAGGCGCAGTAAGATTGGATATTCAATAAAAACGCCAAGCGGCCCGGAAGGCGCCAGCAGTGTTCGTTTGAGAAGCTTCATCATCTAAGAATGCGGCGCTAAACCGCAAAAAGATTATGACACTAACGCGCACCCGAGAAAACAAAATTTCTCCAGCTTTCGCTCATCGCAGAATTCCCCTGACAGCATTTTGCCCGCCTGACTTGCATATTGCACGCAAAAGCGGTAAATTACTCTCCGCTGTATGTTTGTAGCGGGCGATTAGCTCAGGGGGAGAGCACTACCTTGACACGGTAGGGGTCGGAGGTTCAAATCCTCCATCGCCCAGTAAAAATAAAAAAGCGGTGTAAGGAATTTTTCCTTGCACCGCTTTTTGTTTTTCCTGGCTAAATCTGCCTCAGTTTATTGATACAATCTCTCAATAAATAGTCACCTCGGCTGGAGAAGTTCAGTTTCATCTCAAACAATATAAAAGAGGCCACAGGCGCGTTTGCCTGTGGCCTCTTTGCTTGGAACTTTAAGACAACCTCCGTTCTATCGGGGGCGGATTTGACTATTTATCCAATCTTCGTAATCTTTACGGGTAGGAATTTTACCCAACTCGTCCCAAAATTTTTGCTTGAACTTCTCCCACAGGCTTGGATCATCTTTAGGAGAAGGTGTCGTCGGCGGAGGGCATTTTTTCGCTTGACGTCTCCGACGTTCAGCTTCTGCACGCCGCCTTTGCTCTTGCAACATCTCCTCAAGACTTTTTTGGCTTTCTAATTTGCGATATTCATCAAACGCTCTCTCGCGCTTTTCTCTTTCTTCCTTTTCCTGTAATTTCTTGTCACGCCTACGCGTCTCTTGAATAGTTTTGAGTCCTTCGTCATTCTCGAGTTCACCTCCAATTGGGTTTGTAGGCGGTATAGTTACCCAACTAGATTTATCAGGGAGGTAATTAGTCCCAAGCACATCGTTATTTGGGTGTATCCCCGTTGGGGTAAGAGGGTCACCAGGATTGCGCACCGGATTCCAGTCGTAAACATTATTATTATATTGTTGTTGTAAACCATCTGGATCCGCAAAGTAGACAGGAGCGTTTGCCACAAACCGATACAAATTCCAGTCATTACCCTTAAAACCAATCGGATCCGACGAATGCCACTGCCCTGTCACGGGATTATAGACTCGCGCGCGCATCCAGACCCGTTTGCCGGTATCCTGATATGCGCCCACTTGCCCGTGGAACTGATGGGGATTTCGGGTGCTGCCCTGGCTCTGCAACAATTCACCAAACGCCGTGTGAGTAGAGCTATCTGTAATGTCAGCAGTATCATTCACCAGATGACGAGTAGTTGCGCTTTGATCGAAGAGATAGAACGAACTACCGCTCTCAACACTTTGCTCACTTTGATTGAATTCCGGCTGATTAAAGAAAGTATCGTTAAACTCTCCCTTCCCATGCGCATTGCCACCGGCCAGGAAGAACGATACCAAACCGCCCCAGACGCCGGGAAAATCGGTATAGTGGGCGATGAGATTATTGGCACCATCGCGCTCTTCCAGAACATTCTGGTTATCCCATACGTACTGCACTGTGCCTTCGGGAGTTACTTTGCTGCTCCGTTGCCCGTTTCCGGCGTAAGTAAATGATTCCAGGCTACTATCGGAATTCTCTACGCCCACCATGCGGTTCTCTTCATCCCAACTGAAAGTTGTCAGAGCACCATCCGCATTCGCCACAATACGGTTGCCATTGGCGTCGTAGCTGAAGGTAGTCAGGCTGGCTCCACGTGCCATTGTCACCACAGCGTTATTGGCATCGTGCGTGTAGGTTGTAACGACACCGCTCTCGGTTTGTGTAAGGCGATTACCCAAACCATCATAAGCAAAGAGCGAATCGAAGACGGTGTTGCCACTCCGTTGTTCGTACAGCAACTGACCAGCTTCGTCGTAGGTATACGTGACAACCGAACCATCCAATTCCTCGACCTGCATGCGGTTACCCACCTTATCGTATGTCGAAGTGTAAACCGCAATTGCAGCCCCGTTGCTTTTGCGCTGTTCGAGAACAGTCAATCGCCCGGCCGCATCATAGGTATGGCTCACGTTCACACCGTTCGCCAGTTCCTTCTGCTGCTGGCGGCCTAATGCATCGTAATGAAGCGTAGTCGTTTCGTTATAGGGGTTAGTAATTTCACTCAAGCGATTATGGGCATCATAGGCGTAGTTGGTTGAGCCGCTCCCCGATTCCATGAGTATGCGATTGCCAACCGTATCGTAAGCATAAGTCAATACCTGGCCAATCGAATCGGCCACACGCACTCGACGGCCTAAGGCATCGTAAGCATACTCGCTAATTCCCGTGCGGTCTGCCAGTTGAGTTCGCTGACCGGCAGCATCGTAAGTATTCGTAATCTTACCACCGTCCGGATAGGATACATTCACCAATCGATTATTTTTATCGTAACTATAACTAGTAGTAATTCCACGCGCATCAGTTCGTTGTACCGGCCATTTAACGGCATTGTATGCGTAGCTGGTACGTTGATTAAGCGGATTGACAGCAGCAATGAGGTCACCACGTGCATTGTAAATGCTGGTGGTAATCTGCCCGTTGGCATTGATCACCGCGACGGGACGACCGACTGCATCATAGCTGAAGCTGGTTTTGTAACCACGGGCATCGGTTTCACCAACGGTCTGCCCTGCTTCATCGTATTGGTAGGCAAAAGAATGCCCATTGGCATCCATACTCTCTACCAATTGTCCGGTGGCATCATAGACATAGGTATGAATATTATTCAAAGGGTCTATAATATTTTGCAACTGGCCTAAGGTATCATAAGTGCCAGTGTAGAGATATCCCAATGGATTCTTGGCGCCAACGAGCCAATCGCTTGCGTTGTAGGTGTAACTTGAGGTATGCCCCAGGGGAAGCTCGATTTCCTTCAGACGATCAATAGCATCATAGGTCCGTGTCACAATCGCGCCACTAGCATATTGGGTGGCAATTAAGTCTCGATTAGCATTGTAGCTGTAAGAAGTGACGTAACCCTTTGCATTTTGAGCCGTTTGCAGTTGACCTGCCGGGTTATAAGTAACCGTTGAGCGATTTCCCAGCGCGTCAATACGCGACACCAAACGATTCAGCTCATCGTAGGCAAAGCTGGTGCGGTTGCCAAGAGCATCGATAAATGCAGTCCGGTTACCCATCGCGTCATAAACGTTGGTCGAAGTTCTGCCTAAAGCATCCACCATGGCAACAGGCTGACTCAAAGCATCGTAGACCAGCGTAGTAACGTAACCCAATGGATCAATGGAGCCGATCACTTGCCCGGCCAGGTCATAGACAAATGTCGTGTGCCTGCCCAGGGAATCGATATTGGCCTTGGGGCGTCCCTCATTGTTATAAGTTGTGCTGGTGCGATATCCCAGGGGATTCACTTCAGCAGTAATCCGTCCCGCCAGATCATGCACCCAAGTGGTGCGATGGCCTAGGGCATCTACTTGCGAAACCAACCGGCCTTGCGCATCATAAACAAGGGTCGTTCGATTGCCTTGCATATCCAAATGTGAGACGGGCTTTTTGAACCTGTTATAAGTAGTCGTCAGTCGGTTACCCAAAGGATCTATCCTGACCACAGGGTTGCCCATACTGTCGTAAGCAGTGGTAGTAACATAACCCAGGGCATTCATTACAGAAACAGGCCTGCTTTGCGAGTCGTAGCTAACCGTGAACACACTGCCAAGCGGATTAGTAAAAGTCACCACATTACCAGCCTCATCAAAGGTCTGAGTAGAGACCATACCGAGAGCATCGATAACGTTCGTCTGGTTACCCAAAGCATCGTAACTATATGTAATGACCTGCCCCAACGGATTTTGAATGGCTGTTACCTGTCCGCGTCCATTATAGCTATAGCTGGTGCGATGCCCAAGAGCATCCACCTCTACTTGAACTTGGCGTTTAGCACCTGTCGTATCGAATGAACTACTTGGATAACCGTAGATTTTCTCGGTAACAGCGCCATTGGCATAGATAATCGTGGTTGGGTTGCCGTAAGAATCGCGAAGATAAGTCGTGATACGCCCCAACGGGTCGATGTTCTCTACAGGCAACCCCCGCGAATCGTAGTTAACCGTTGTAATCGCACCAGATGCTTCTTCACGCTGCGTTTCTTGCCCGCGTGTATTGAGCGAATACGATGTTCGCACGCCTGTCGGGTCGACCATGCTCCGCATTGGAGTGCCGCTATAAGTAGTGTAAGAAGCAGTACCACCATCAGGAGCCATTGCCTGCATGGAGCCGCCGACAAAAGCAAACGTGGCACTGCCAAGCCCCGTCATGGTGCGCCCGGTGACCTTTTTACCCGCATCATAACTGTAGGTCGTCGTGAAACCGTTAGGGTCTGTAATCGATGTCAACGATGGCGTTGAATCATAACCATAGCCTGTCTGACAGCCGGAAGGGCCAATGACTGTAGTCAGTAGCGGTTTTCCTGGGACACTGGTCTTATCATATTGAAAAGTCGTGAGCCGCCCTGCCCAATCCTGAATTTCTTCCAACAGGTCACTGCCATCGTAACTAAACGTGACCAGCCTCCCCACGGCATCTTCGAGGGACGAGAGCAAACCAGAGGAATAGGAAAAGGTATGACGGTTGCCCACAGCGTCCTGCACATAGCTGATGCTGGTGACATTGCCTGCCGTATCGAGCGGGTAAACGCTGACCTGCCCATCGAGCGTGGTTTCCACCCACTGGTTGTTAACGGTATCTTGTTCAAGTGTGTTGAGCAGGTTGGGCGTTTGGGGTACATAGGTTCCTACACCGTCATATTGATAGGAAACAACCCCGCCATTGCTGCGCGTCATCGTCACCACCAACGGCGAGCCGGAAGCCTGCGCGGTGAGATTGAGGTTGAGAGTACGCCCATATCCAAAAGGTCCGTTATAGGGCGAATTTGAGTTATAGAAATAAGCAATCTCAACATCCATCCCCGGCGACGGCAAATGGATTTCGGGATCGACTCGCAAATTACCATCCACCAGTGGATCGGGGTGGTAAGGATGCTCTGTAGACAATCGCCCCATGCCGTTCTCGTCTTTGGGAACGACTGTTAGCGATTTATTTTTTTTGACATCTATGATGTTTAGCATAATAATTGAACCAATTTTTAATGACTAATCTAATTGAAAACAGGATGTTTTAGCAGTCATCAGGACACATCGGTTTGGGCCAACCTCCTCCAGAGCTTCCACTTTGGCCGTTGCTGCCTGGCCCTCCGTTGGGGTATTTCCCATTAGGGTTTTGTGGGACCCGGGGTGAACCGTCGCAATTCACTTTTTTTACGCATGGTGAGGGAATGGTTACATTCTGACTTTGACTAACTGACATATCATCTCCTTTTATTGCAAAACTTAGTTTTTACTCGTGAATTAAAATGGGCATATAGGATCGTCAGAGCCGGGGGGAAGGGAATCGACGACCTCGAATTCGTAGACGTATTTTATATTTCCTCCAATACCCGGTGATGCCTCACACTCCTCTCCAGTATATTGAGCATTGTATATTCTTGGAGCGGCCCCTAAAGGAACCGTAATCAAGCCATCTTCTGTCATATCCCAACCATTTTTCTGGTTGTCTGGGTCTTCCGGGTCGCCACCTACTTGGTGATTCCCACCAGTTATATGCTCAGAGTTCCAGATAGACCATGACCCATCAGGCCAATTGGCGACTGTGCATTGTGGAAAACCATTCTGCAAGTCCGCCTGTCCCGTCGTTCCTCTCGCAATCTTTATCATTTTCTTTAGCTCCTTTGGCTGTCGCGGGTAATCCTGTTTCATTGCCGCGAGTACCTTTGCTGTTTGTTCCTTTTGAATTTTTGCAACGTGTGCTGCTTCGGCCTTGGCCGCCGCTTTGGTGCGTTGCTGGTAAAACATCCAGACTAACGGCACCATGAGCAGCAAGGTGAGAATGGCAACCACTGCGACGTGCTTACCGGTGACTTTTTCCTTCGATTGTTCCGCAGAATTATTGAAATAGCTCAGACCTTGATTATAACTTCAACGCATTTGCTATATGTTTTGGGATAATCGGCATAAGCACGCTAAAACCAAAATGGTGTAACATTGCGGATCACTCTTATCACCATCCGCGCCAGTGAGCACTAAACCATCATCATTAACTCTGCTCTTCACTTTACGAATACCTATCCATGCCTCGATACTCCTCCTGAATTACATTCTGCGTTGCAGGGCATCGTGCAACGCCTCTACCGTCAACTCCGCACAAAACTCCTTCCCCAGCGGCACTCCACCGATTACCAAAATCAAGTCCTTAGGTTCAATCACCTGCACCTGTTCGGGCGTGCGGGAGACCAGCCATTTGCACAGCCAGTCTCCGCAACGCATCATAGTCGGGCAGCCGTAGGTCTCGAACCTGGCATCGGTGAAAACGGTGCCGTCGAATTGCAAGATCAAGCGGAACCAGGGCCCCTCGCCGGGGGTGCCGGATTGGCCGATTAGTTCTTGCAGGCCGGCAGAAAGAGGTTCACTCATTGTCATTGCGAAGTGAGTTGTTTCCAGCCCATTCCTGAACCGGCCGCACCTTGCCGGCTTTGTCGAGAGCGCCGGCGTGAAACAGTAGCACGCCCATCAGGGCATCGCGCTCAGCCGTAGTCAAGGAACTTACTTCCTTACCTTTAGCGCCTTTGGCTACTTCCACGACCTTCTGAATGACAGCCTTTTCTTCCGCGTCTATCGCCAGAACCTCCTGCCAGGCGGTTTCAAGTTGCTCGGGGGTTGGCTTTTTCCCCGGGCCGTACCATTCAATAATATCCTTCCAGGAAGTCGCGTTAGAATTAGTTAAAAGATATTCTGACTGGGGGTTAATTTGAGCAATTGCACGTGCAATATCCATTAGTTATTCCTCTTATAGGGTTCTCTATCCAAGAAAATCAATCAGGCAACTTTCCAGAGTTGCAACACGGTATAGATTTCATCGCCCCACCCACAGGCCAGGCCGAAGGTATTCGTGCTCTCACTGCGATGTTCCACTCGAATAGTCGCAGAGGAGCCGATAGTAAACTGTCCGGCGACAAAAGCCCGGTTATATATGGATCTATCATAGTCAGAATCCATACTAATTCCGACCTGAATAACAGAGCTACTGGTTACGTTGTACAAACGGAGCTGATGGCGATTAACTGAGATTACCGGTGCGGTAGCCTGAAAGCGATAGGTGCCGGCGGCCAGGGTTACCTGGTTACTGCTGACAGAAGCATGGCCGCCGGTATCGACCAATTCAGTGTTCAAGTCACGGGTGCGCCAGGCCCCATAAGTAAAGGTTCCACCATTGGTTCCTGACGACTTCTTATCAACGATCAAGATATAGTCATCACCGCTGCCCCCGGCACTGGCGCCAACAATATTACCCCCATCCCGCTTCAGGAACTGTCCATCGCCGACATTACCCAACGTAAGGTTCGTCGGGCCACTGCTCTCCTGCAGACGCTTCACGACCGCTTCGATTAGATCACTCGAAGTAAACGCATCCGCGCCGCCGCTTTTGTGGCGGTCCTTGTGAGCACTCAGTGACTCCAGGGTAATAGCAGGCGTATCACTCCAGTTCGCCTTGCCGGTGATCGCCTTGATGATGTTGCCAAAACGCCCCAACAACGTCGTCAGATTGCCGGTGTTGGGCGTGCTACCCATTGACGTCGTCTGGTCTACAGTGCGATTGCCGATCTTGGCATCCGTTGCGCTGTCATTAGCCAGCGACGGATTGGGATAGGTGCCGCTTAAATCGCCTCCGGCCGAGCCGGACGGAGGGCCGCCGCTTCCCAGGCGCGTGTCGTCACCTTTCACGACTTCCGAAGCAGAGGCATCGCCCGAAGCTGCGACATTGAGCACCGCCGCAGTGCCTAGCCCTAAATTAGAACGCGCGGTGGAAGCCGAACTCACGTCCGAGAGGTCGTTACTCACCCCAAGGGCACCGACTTGCGAAGCCGTGGTGCTGTGCGGATTATCCGTCGCGGTGATGTGGCCGGCGGCATCTTCAAGCGTGGCTGCGGGGGCCGTCTTCCAATCGCTTTTGCCGGTGATGCCTTTCACCCGCCCCGCAACCCACGAAAAGAGCTGCGACACATTGCCCGCATCCGCCGGGCTGGCCAGGGTGTCGTCGATAGTGCGGGTGCCGATTTTAGCGTCGGTGACACCATCATCGGAAATCGAGATGTCGGGCGTGGTGCCGCCCGTCGAGGCCAGGCCGCCGCTCGCCGTCACGTCCGTTACGCCGCCGGACTGCGAATCGACATAGCCCTTGGTCGCGATATCGCCCGAAGCCGAAGGCGAAGCGACCTGCGCGCGGCCGTTGGCATCGCGCATCATGAGCGTATTGGCTGTAGCACTACTAGTAGCTCCATCCAGCTTGGCTTTATCGGCGGCGCTCATCAACCCGCCGTCCGATGTCGTCGCATCGGGCAAAGCCGCCCAGCCGCTGGTGCCGCTGCCGGTGCCTTGCAGCACCTGACCACTACCAGGAGTTCCACTGCCACTGCCCAGCTTGGTTTGCGCGGCGATAATCGCCTCGGCCAGTGTGTTGTGGTGCGCGGCGACAATCAGGCCGTTCACATCGCTGCTGATCGTGTGGGAGTCGGCTATCGTACCATCTGAGCCGCGCACACAACCGGTAAAAGTAGTGCTTGTTTTACCGGTATAGAAAATCACTTCACCTTCGATGCTAATCACACCGCTGGCCGCAAAAGCGGACGTCGAATCCACGCTGAGCGTGGTGTCCGAAGACGAAGCATTGGCAGAAAGTGTAGTCGAAGCGTTATTAGCCGCTTCGATGAGACTGACTGCACTGTCCAATGTGGTGGGAAATTCCACTGTTCCAGGAACGTCGGGCATAAATCCTCCTCAGGATAAAAAATTGGGTGAACGAAAACCGTTCGGTAAATATTTATGAAAAATGAAAAAGAGAGTGGGGAGCGAGGACGCAGCATACCTTTGTTGTCCCAACGCTCCGCAGAACGCCGACAAGAATAATAGTAAGAATAAAATGTTGTCAGCGTTCTGCAGAGCGCTCAAACTGCGCAGAGTTCTTTTTGTTGCTGCAAGACGTGCTGCAAACCCGCTTGCGAAGGCCCAAACCCAGGATTAGCATTCAATGCACTTCTGAACTGCGCTTCCGCCTCCGGCAACCGCCCCATATCCTGATAAATCAGCGCCAGGTTATGATGCGCCTTGAAGCCGGTCATCGTCACATCCAGGCTATCGATATGCCCGGTCTCGCGATGAGTCAGCAGCTTAATATACGAATGCTCCGCCTGCGGCAGCTTACCGGCTTCGCGATAGACGATACCAGCCCGGAACAGCAACTCAGGGTCGTGCGGAAAGAGCTGCAAACCCTTTTCAATCTGCTCCACCGCTTTGTGGCAATCTCCCTTGCTCAGATAGCTTCCCGCCAGCATCGCATAGGCTTTACGCACGATCGATTCACGCGGTTTACAACGCGCCAGGCACTCTTGCAAGGCATTGATGGCTTTATCCCACTCCTTGAGATGATGCGCCGTCATGCCGATGTTGAACAGCACGAACGGATGGCCGGGCCGCTCTTCCAAGTCCTTTTGTAACAACAGCAGGTCGCGCTCCCGCTTCTTGGTCTGGCCTGCCGGGCTGTAGTCGTAACCTGAATGCACCACATACAAATTACTGCGCTCGACCCTGCCGCCGATGCGATGAATCGGTTCAAGAATCTGCTCGTGAATGCGACCTTCGAACTGCAAGCCGAGATGGTTACGAAACAGCTTGACATGATCGACAATGGTAAAGCCTTCCTCGCCTGGCGCGGGTGGGATGTGCACCTGCATCAGGAACCCGGTCAGCGAATCTTCAGCCTGTGCGGCTAACTTAGCCAGACCCTCGCCGCATTCGGGCGGGATGGTATCGTCAGCATCGATCCACAGAATCCAATCGCCGGTGGCATGTTTGAGCGATTCGTTGCGCGCTGCCGAGAAGTCGTGACACCAGGGGAATTCGAACAGTTTTGCGCCATGCTCCCTGGCAATCTCCACAGTGCGGTCGGTGGAGCCGGTATCGACTACGATCATCTCATCGACATAGGGCTTGATGCTTTGCAGGCAGTCGCCGAGCACCCGCTCTTCGTCGCGCACGATCATACACAGCGAGATGGTCGGCTTCTCTCGTTTGGAAGGCAGTGATTGCTGGGTGCTGTCCCGAACTTCGACTTTCCCGGCTTGCGCTAACGGTTTACTGGCCAGCGCTTCAATCCGCTCGCGGAGCACCTTTCCTGCATGCTGCCACGTCCACTGGGCTTGCACCCGCTCCAGCGCAGCCTGGCCCCGGCGTTGGGCTTCTTCACGCTCGTTGAAAACCTGCCGCATCAGCTTCGCCAGTTCCTGCGGCGAGACTTCAAACATCCAGGGATGCCCCACGCATTCCCACTCGCCAATCGTCGGCTCTTCGCGCGGCTTATGCTCGGCCTCGATACGCCAGCCAACCTGCTCATCCACAAAGTCATCAGTGGGGCCACCAGCAGGAACAATCACCGGCACGCCACACGCCATCGCTTCCAGTGCAGGTAAACAGAACCCTTCACCGCGATACGGCTGCACCAGGCAGTCAGCAGCGGTATAAACCCCGGCTAACTGGTGTTCGGAGAGGTCGTCCTGTAAATAGACCATCGCCGGATGAGAAGCGTCCTGCGCCAGGTGGATGATCCGTTCCCGTTCGTTCTGACCGCGATAAACAGTATCCACACCGGTGTCTTTGATAATCAGGCACACATCATCGAGCGGCGTAAATGCCATGCGGTAGGCTTCCAGCAGCACGTCGATGCCCTTGCGCTGCAAGGTGCCACCGGTAAAGAGGAAGGTAAACGGTTTTTCCTTTGTCTTCTCTTGCAGCCTATGTGCGCCGGGTTCGGTGGTGAAGATATAGGGCGGTGCTTCGGGGCGGAAGATAGTGGTATCCACACCCAGCGGTACTACATGCAGCTTCCCTTCATTGATGCCGCTGTTGCGATACACGTCGCGCACATACTTGCTGTAGCACCACACTTCATCGACATTCTGTTGAATCGGTGCAATCCAGTCTTTGGGGAGATAGCCATACTCCCACGGTTGGATCAGTGCGAAGTGACCTTCATCGGGCCGGTTGAGGCGCGGAGGGAAGAAGTGGCGCACGTGAACCTTAGCTTCTTGCGATAACGGTGCAAAGAACCGTTCCTGCAACGGGGCCAGACGCGGTTCGTCCTCAGCGGTGAAGACGGAAGGTTCGGTCGGCGTAATAGCAAGCTCGATAGCATCGCTTTCCACCAATTGCCCGCAAAGCTCCCGGTTGACATAACCCAGGCTGTGATAGTTGAACTGCGCACCTTCCCAGCGCACGGGGGTGCGGTCTGTGACCTGGGCTTCCTCCGGTTGTTGCCTGGCTTTCACCGCAGCATCAATAGCCTGTTCAATTTGCTTCGCCACGACTTTCCGATCGAAGTTCGCAATCACATGCGCGCGTCCACGCTTTGCGACTTCCAAGGCTTGTTGGGGCTGTTCGACCAATTGCTGCATCAGTTGCTTGAGATGCCCCAAATCCGGCTCAGCCCAGCGGTGGCCGCGATAGGTGGGAATCTCACGCCAGCCGGTTTCGGGAACAGCCTGCACCGTGCAATCGATCAGAAAACTGTTCTCACCGTTCATAAACGCGGTATTACCGCTCCAGTGAGTGCCGATGGTCGGCAGGCCGGAAGCCATCGCCTCCATATAAGGACGGCCCCAACCCTCACCCCGGCTGGGCAGCACGAAGGCATCGGCCTCTTGATAAAGCTCGCGCAGTTCCTCGTCACTCAAATGCTGCTGTACGAAGCGAATGCGTGTGTCCTGCGCCAGGTCGATGCCCAGCTTCTCCTGCACGAACTGCGCTGCTTGCTGTCGAATCGCCTGCGCGCTGTAGCCCATGGTGGACCACACTTTCAGAATCAGTGCCACATCGTCGCGCCCTTCAAAGACTTCGAGAAAGCCTTGCAATAATACGTCCCAGCCTTTGTGCAGCGTCCAGTCGAACACGCTCAGGAAGGTGAACGGTTTTTCTACCGAATAACTGCGCGCGCCTCGTTCTTCGTTGGTCTCCAGATATGGCGTCGGATCGAAGCAACCCGGCACAACCGCCAGTTTCTCGGCTTGCACACCGGCATCGATAAAGGTTTGCCTGTTGAACAGGGACGGCACCCAGATCGCATCCATCTTGTTACAGGCTTTCACCCAATCGGCTGGCAAACGATCGGTCTCAAACATGGTGCGACCGATGCACAATCCAGCTTGCGGATGCCGCTCGAACGACGGCGGGAAGTTCTGCACGATCTGCACGAAACCGGGCGCAACGGGCTGGGTTGCCAATTGCTGCAAACGTTCTTTCTGCTCGGTTGATTGGCTGACTTCGTCGTGGCTCCAGGGCAAAATCTGCGCAGATACTTGCGTCCCCGCTTCATCCAGTCCCAGCACGAACTGACGGCTTTCCTCGCCGTAGCCGCTGGGGTCGAGCAATGGCCCACTCCACACCACGTCCGGCACGGCTTTGGTTTCGCTGCCTTCTGTCACCTGAATCGTAGGCGCTGCCGCCATCGGCTTTTCGCGTAGCACCTGCAGCGCATATTCCAGCATCTCTTCGGTGTTGGACGGAACCGCGTTCTCGCCGGGAGTGAGTTGCTGGTTATGATAGCGACGCTCAAACAGCTTGGCATGCTGCTCGAAGCGATAGAAACCCGAAAGAAACGAATACAAAAAGCCGTGCACCCCGTCCTGCGCCGCCTGTCCGGCATCATAATAGGAAGCAAAATCCCGCACGAAGTGGCGCACCGCGTTCTTCCAGTGGAACGGCTGCCCGTCACGGTGCAGGCTCTGGGCTTCGCCGTCGGTATAGTTGTTGAGCTTATTTAAATAGTGCGAAAGGCTGTCGTAGGAGTAATGTACCAGCGCCAGTTCAGGGTTATCGGCCGGGAAGCAGGCCACCTTACCCTCCACCTGCGGCCCGGCGTGGTGGCGGGCGCTGAAATGGAACTTGCCGTTGCGAAACAAACGCGGCATGGTATAGCCAGGATACAACGAGCGCATCCAGTGCCCGGCGAAATGGTGGCGGAAGGGAATCAGCAAACCATCGAAATCAGTGTCGGGGTTTTGAGCAATTGTCCGCAACGCCTGGCCCAATGCCGGTGGCACGCGTTCATCGGCATCGAGGTAAAACACCCAGCGATAGTTGGCATGCATCGCCGAAACGTTGCGGGCACGATCAAAGTGCGCGATATGGGGATGGGCAATGATGTTATCGGTAAAGCGCCGGGCAATCTCCACCGTGGCATCGCTGCTTTCCATGTCGCAGACAATGATCTCGTCCGTCCAGCCTTGCAGGGTTTGCAGACACTGCTCGATATGCCGTTCCTCGTTGCGGGTATGCACGATGGCAGTGATGCCATTGGGGAACGGTTCTGCTGGTACCGTCATCAGCGCTTCCAGTTCGGGAGTCACTTCCTGCCCCTTCAACACCGCCAGCACATGCTCCTGCGCGCCGTGCTGCGGGTCGCCGTAATACTTGAGCTCCACCACTGCGAACGGTTCGAGAATGCGTTGCCAGGCTGCGAGAGTCAGCAGCCGCTCGTCGCCGAACTCGGGTGGAAAAGGATAGTAGACCGAAGGCACGCTGAACACCACGTGCCCGGCGCTCACGACCTGCCGCGCCAGCGCGGCGCGAATCTGCGGCACGGTGAAGTGTTCGAGCACACCCTGGTGATAGATGACGTGAACTTTGTCATCGCGATTATCGAACTCGAATAGATCGCCGGTGCGAAACCGGGCTTTGCCTTCCAGAATAGCGTTGATCTGCCGGGCGCGCTCCACCAGTTCGGGTGAGATATCCAAGCCTTCCGAAACCACGCCGCGTTTGGAAAGCCAAATCGCGCCGTAGCCGCTGCCTACACCGGTTTCCAAAGCACGGCCGCCGCGTGGGCAGTAGCTCAGAACGGTCTGAAGATACTCCAACAGGAAGGGCGAATTGTTCATCCCCGCATAGTGCCGGGGCACGTCACACAGAGGGACCTGGTTATAAAGGGAAGACCAGCGGGAGGAAATCGTAACGGAATGTTGGCTCATAATAGTGAAGGCAAGGGAAGCAACAATTACGGTTCGACAATTTCTGGGAACAGGATGTATCTACGAAGAGATGACTGGCTACAGCTATCAAGACGAGGACCCTCTGTCAAAAGAGGCTATTGCACCCTACCCTCGCCTCACTACATGAGTGCTTTTGTTGATATCTAAAGAATGGTCACCGGCCACTCCAGACGTCTCCGACTGTATTATGACCTACTTTGAATTAATTTTGTCAAAAAATTTATATTTTCTGCACAAAATGTATGAACTGCCGAAGCGACACGTCAAAGAGGCCATTGTTCACTCGCATACACGATCAAGGAAAACAAGGGCGAGGAAACGTTTTAAGCTCTAATTATACCTTAAGTTGAATAAAAAATCAACATGCAGGCACAGTTTTTTCAGGAAGCAGCTATTTACCGTCAATCCTGAACGGCTAAAAGAAACCAGCTCTCACCCTGCTGATAAAGTTCAAACACACGCGGCACTTTGGAAGTGCCCGCCTCCACACGAAAATAGCGATGCGTTTGCCGCGTGCCAAACCAACGCGCTCTTCGGTCGCGCCAGCTATCGAGCGTGCGCATGATGCGGTAACTTCTGCGCTGCCATTGGAACGACTCAAGCGCGCCGTTGCCATCGGTTTGCACAACGATAGATTCCACACAACGACGCATCATGGAGCTTTTTGCAAAACAGGTGCACAAGTAAGCCACTTTTCTGGCAGCAAAACGTATTCGTCGCACAGCCAATTGCGCTCCGTTGTACTGCGGCTATCAATGGTACGCAGCGCAGAAAATTGATACTTTCCAACCGGCTGGCGGTCGGCTTCTACGGTGCCTGCTCTTGAAAAGCGATGCAGCAAGCGGGCGTCTTGCGATTTACTCTTATCGGCGAACTGGTTTTCTATCTGGCTGCCTGTAAGCTGCTGAAGTTCGTAAACGGTATTGAAGCCAAACCAATCGAGCCGCTCGATGGCGTCTTCGCTCAACCCAAGCCGGGCCAGGCTGCCGATGGCAGTGACGCGCACAAACTCTCTTTCACTCCTCACCCGGCAAAGCTCTCCTTCGCTGGTAAGGTGGGCGGCCAATTCGGCCGTTGCCCGGTCGCCTGCCAGCGCCGCGCAGAGATTCCAACGTCGAACCAACACCGCCAGCGCCAAGCCCCAGGCTCGGGAACGCTGAGCGGGCACCTCGAAAAATACACCACCCGCTTGCTGTGGTTCAATATACGGAGTGAGGACGTAAAGCTGCTTGAGGATTTCTTGCCACTCAGCAGAGGGCTGACTTTGCCCTGAATCACAACCCGGCTGCACCGGAGAAGGATGTTGAACTAACAGGCAACCAAAGAGCGCCGGAGAAACCGACTGTTGCCTTTTGCCTAACCGTAACATAAATACCTCCAAATTTGAGAGGCGGAATGCTTAATACGGTAAACTATAAGCATCCCGCGAGGGATAACCAACGGGTGTTGCCTGCGCCGCCAAGCTGAGGGCAGCACCCGTTTTTTGTTCGTATTAGCGGCGAAACAAGCCGCAGTAAGCCCCGACGATGCGCACGCGCTGCGCCGGAAGAATCAGATCTTCATATCTGGGATTGGAAGCCTTGAGCCGCACCGTCTTCTTTCCCGGCTCATGATACACCCGCTTGAGGGTGGCCAGGTGCTCGCCCTGCACTTCATCCTGCATATCGGCCACGGCAGCGATCTGCCCGTTTCCGATCACCACATTAGGCCGAATCAAAACCCGGTCGCCATCCAGAATGCCATCGCCGATCATCGAGTCACCCTGCACCGGCAGGAAGAAATCGCCCGGCAGTGTACGCAGCATAGTGCCGACGTCTATCCATTCGCTCACGGTATCGTCGGCCACCAGCATCGGCCCAGCGGGAATCTTCCCCAGCACCGGCACCCCAAACCGCGCCGCGCCACGGCCTTTATCGGTGAGCTCGATACTCCTACGCCGCCCCCGCGTCCCGCCTTCCACCCGAATCAAACCCAGCTCGTGGAGATGCTTGAGCGCCCGGTCAATCCCGGAAATATGGCTGTAATCCAGCCGCTCCAGCAACTCGGCCGTCTGCGGCAACCGGCCCTGACGCACGATGTCGACAATGACATCGAAAGTCTCTCGCTGCCGCTGGGTGAGGTTCATGGAGGGAATTACACAACAAAACATGATTTGTGTCAACTTGTGTTAATATACGGGTTACAGACAGGCTGACGCAACCTCGCAAGCAAGATATTTTCGATGAAAGGCCGATAATGTAACGTGATAAAATGAACTGCCCGAGCGCGCCAGGAACGGTAATAACTAAATGAGGTGCTAACTTCGTGGGAACGAATATAAACAATCTTGTATACGCTGGAAGCCGAATGCATGTTCTGGACTTTGTTGAATCGCCGGACTTCCTTCACGTTCTTCACCAGATGGTTGCGCCCATCGGATGCTCAATTGACTCAGCAGCTATTTATCAACCTCAGGGTAGCGTCAATGCAGCAGAAACTCAACTCATTGACGCGGGCACAAAGTTCGTTTCTCCAGAGCAAAGCCGCATATTAAAAGACTGGTGGTTAAAGTATCAGCAAGGCGCCAGGCTGCCAACGTGGGACCTTGCAGTAACAGCAATGCTCCCCCCGCATCAACGCGCACTTATCCTCGTTGAGGCAAAAGCTCACGCTAAAGAATTGTGTCGTAATGGCAAGGATGTGGCGGTTCGAAAGACGCCAGACCAACAGTTGCGTAGCAACGCCAATCACCTGCAAATTCAAGAAGCAATTAAACAAGCCAACGATTATCTGTCTCATTCTATTCCTGGCATCAACTTTAGCAGCGCCGAATGTTACCAATTCGCCAACCGTGTCGCGTGGGCGTGGAAGCTCGCTTCCCTCGGCGTGCCCGTAGCTCTCGTATACCTTGGCTTTGTAGGTGATAAAGAGATTGCACAGACAGGCACATTCTCAACGGCGGCGGACTGGTACCGTGCTTTTGTCGATCACATCGTAAATCATTTTCCCATCAGTCATTTAGGGCATGAGATACCATGCGGGCAAGCTTCTTTCTGGCTTATCGTTCGAGCACTCGAGGTCAAACAACGTTCGGCTTCCCTTCCGGTTCGGCGTGAGTGGAGACAAGCAAAAGTATGAGTGCTCCTGTTACAGCAAATGGTTGGGAAACAGTCCGATTCGGTGAGATTGCGAAAACATCAAGCGGTGGGCCACCAAAGGGCGGAGTTTGTGCGTAATATGACGGCAAATCTGCAAAGCAGGGCGCGGTTGCGGCAGACGATATTACACAAGGCGTTTAATGACGGCTTTATAGTGCAAAAAATCGGTAAATTTCTATTCTACAGAAAGGCATAATTCACATGGACATCGCACCAGACAAACAAAATATTGACGGGGTATTCTCAAATACAAGCTACTACATCGATTTCTATCAACGCGATTATCGTTGGACAGAAGAACCTGTCCAACGACTTTTGGACGATATATTCTTCAAATTCCGCGGGCAGTATCAAGATAGAAAAGCACTCGACCCGGGCAAAGAAACTGTAAACGCATACTATCCGTGGTATTACCTCAATACTTATGTTACTAACATAGTAGACGGACGCGTTTATGTTGTTGATGGGCAACAGCGGCTAACAACACTCTCACTCATTCTCATCAAACTTCGGCATCTGGCAATTAATTACAATTCAAAGCTCAGTGGCTGGATTGACAATAAAATCATAGGTCAGTCGGGATTTGAAAACGAATTCTGGATGAATCACGTCGATCATAAAGAAGTGCAACAAGCCCTTTTTAATGGAGATTCTCCTCAAACAATTTCAATGGATTCGGGTATCACCGCTGAAAATATGGTGAAAAATTACCTCATCATTGGACAATTTTTAGAAAAAGAATTAAACGACAAGCATATTTTTGAGACATTTGTCTTTTACTTCCTACACCGACTTGTACTCATAAATCTTTCTGTCGAACAGACTGATGTCCCGATGGTATTTGAAGTGATTAACGATCGAGGCATGCGTCTACGTCCCCACGAAATTCTGAAAGGAAAACTTTTAGGCCAGATAGATAAAGTCGAGTTATCCAACGGCCAATACAATGAACTTTGGGATAAGCGCGCCGCTGCAATAAATGCTTTTTGGGAAGATGAATTCGACAGTTTCTTTCGTTCTTATCTGAAGGCCAAGTACTCTCTGACACGAAAAGATGGTCATCGCTTTGATGGCGACTATCACCGCGTAATTTTCATGAGCGACATGGATAGAAAACTTAAACTCAGTCACAATCCTGCCTCAGTCAAGAACTTTCTGAAGAATGAGTTCGATTACTATAGTGAACTCTATCGAGTTCTTCTGACTGCTTACACGGATGAGAACACCACCTTTCGTCATGTTTACTACTGTAATCTATTGGACTTGGAAGCTCCATTTTTGTTAATCTTGTCTGCCTGTCGAGTCAATGATCCAAAAAGAGATGAAAAGATAAGAGCGATCTCCTACGAAATAGACCGATACTTCTCACTGCTTCAGCTCCAGAATGCATACGACAGTAACGAATTCGCAGATTCTCTTTTTTTAATTTCGGAAGCGATCAGAGAACGGAGTGTTGAACATCTAAGGTCGGCCTTCGACGCGCAACTAAGCAGCACTATCGCGGCACGTAGAAACGTCACAGACGCGGAACCGCTCAGCTACGCCGCATTTCGCCAAACCGGCATCAACTTAAATACACGCTTCAAAAGATATTTCTTCGCGCGCATTGATGAATTTTTAGCGCAAAATATGAACTTAAATCCTAAACATCCGATTAGCAACCTCGTCTCGAAAACAGGTGCTAAGACCGGATTCCATGTCGAGCATATTTTGTCTTCGAATAAGGAAAACCTTGCGCTATTTAACAATGAGGAAGAACGTTTTGAACAAGAACGGAACAGGCTGGGAGGAATTCTCTTGTTGAAAGGCAAGGACAATATCTCAAGTAACAATGAAAATTATAAGAAGAAGCTAAAATCCTACGCCAACACACTTTACTGGAACGAAACCTTGCGCGGCGATAGCTATAAATCAAAGCTAGATTTGACAGAGTTCTGTAAAAAATACCAACTTGATTTACAGCCACTCGACCATTTCGGCCCGGAAGAAGTGGAATTACGGCACAAATTACTTTTTGAGTTGACGAAATTAATCTGGGCTTAGTCCATTCTGAACGTTGCTTGCACTTTAGATAGAAAGAAGCGCTCACCATCAACCGCGACGACTTCTGGGCCACCACCAGTAACAAGCAGCTCAACTTTTTGCAGCACATTTTCACCATTCTCAACAAGCATTTCACACTAAAAGAAAACCCGCTCAAGCGCAGCGACCTCGATGATTTCGTGGCCTGTTATAACCCGAAGAACCGTCACCAGCGGGAGGAAAGCGAGCGCTTCAAAAATTTCACCTACGAGGAACTGGCCAGGCGCGACAAAGCCAATCTCGATATCTTCTGGCTGAAGGACGAATCGCTGGAAGACAGCACCAACCTGCCCGAGCCGGGCGTGTTTGCTCTCGAAATTATGGACGATTTAGAAGCAGCGCTCGAACAGTTCGCAACGATTGCAGAGGATCTTAAAAAGTGTGACAATCAAGATTTAATCTGGCACATGAATCTTAGCTTACATGTATTATCCCCAATTTCCTCCCCGTCTCCACCGCTTCAAGCATTGAACTCGTAGCGAACTGCTGAAGAATGCGTGCTGCCAAGCGTAGGCGTTGATGCACATCAAGAGAGGAAACGGCAATGTCGGTCGTGGCACCGGACCGGGAAGTTTTATCGAGGTTGTTCATTGTGGGAACTCCAGAAAAAAAGGGCTTTGTTGCATAAATAGCTGATGTGCCATTTTTGTCTCATGGTTTGATTCTTAACAGGCATAGCTTTGAGGCATTCCCAATCCCGTCATGCGGTTAAGTGCGATAATCCCGATAAAGGCTTCTTTAGCTTGGCGTGAAAAGTCACGAGCTTGCAGCTTCTCACCGATGATTCTTTTGTAACGCGACATCGCCGTCTCAGCCAAAGAGCGCCGGTGATATCCGCTTTCTTCTTTCCAACGCTTACGCCCAGCCTGTCGAATCCGGCGCAAGTTCTCGTCCCTGGCCCATTTTTCTCCCTGGCTATTGCCGTGTTTCCATATTCGAGCACCGTGGCGGGGTGGGGTGGTAACCTTGAGTGGATGGTCTTGTTCCTGGGCACGCTCATGCAAAGCCTGGTAACACGAACTCTGGTCATAACCACCGTCACCGCTCAATTGAACAATCGGTTCCTCGACCTGATCCAGCAACTGAGGAAGAACTTCACCATCTCCCATATTATTGCTGCTGAGTACTGCCGCGATAATCTCGCCACTACTCTCATCAACGCCCAGATGTAGTTTGCGCCAGGTCCGCCGTTTGGCTTTGCCGTGAATGCGCACTTTCCATTCACCTTCACCGTAGACCTTACAACCGGTCGAATCCACCACTAAGTGCAGATTTTCCCGGCGTGCTAAACGCGGCACTTCCAAGGACAGCTTGGCCTGTCTTCGACTCAAAGTACTGTAATGAGGAACCGAAAGTTCCATTCCCAGCAACCCCAAAATACTTTGGGCCATCCCCTGAGCACCACGCAGAGGCAGACGGTAAACAATTTTGAGAAGCAAAACCATGGTAATGGCCGCATCACTATAAAGAAATGGCGCGCCGCGCTTGCCGGATGGGCAACAATGCCATGTATTCAAGGATGATTCTTCAATCCATACACTCAAACTGCCACGCTGAACTAAAGCCGCGTTATACTCTGGCCAGTTACGGACTCGATATTGCCTTTTGTTAGTCTTGTTGCGCACACTTCAAGATTAACCGCAAGTCGAGTCCGTAGCTATTTATGCAACAAAGCCGAAAAAATGTCCCGGCCATTGCCGTTGGAAAATATTGGATTTGAGTAAGCAAAACCGTGAGGCTTGCCTTTATCCTACCGACTACTTCATACAGGTAACGTATTATTGAGTGTTATGCGCCATGACCCCACCTCCCTTCGTGGCTTTCCGCCCGATTTAAGAAACATCGGACAAAAAACAAAACGGCCGCAAGCGAAACTAAGTTCGCCTGCGGCCGTTGCCGTTATTTTCAATCTAATTGTCTGAAGAAGATTCTATGCCATAAAAGACTTGAAATCAAGATTAAAGAATCTACATACCCCTTTAATCCAATATTCTCAAGCAGCGTTTGCCCACTCTGCCGACATCGCTTCAGCCTGTTGCAGCACTAAATCAATCGCCCGTTTTTCCTGGTCGGGGGGATATTTATGATTACGTAAAATTCGTTTAATCAGCAAACGAATACGGGCACGCACGGTTTCGCGCACCGACCAGTCCACCGTCACACTCCGCCTCAGTTGCGCGGTTAACTCCTGCGCGATTTGCCGCAGAGTATCATCGCTCATTTCACGCAACGCTGTTTCGTTTTCCAGCAGGGCATCATAAAACGCGACTTCCTCGGTGCTCATGCGCAACGTCTCGCCGCGCGCTGAAACAGTGTTAAACTCGCGCGCCATCGCGATGAGTTCCTCGATGACCTGGGCCGTTTCTATCGCGCGGTTATGATAAGCCGTCAATGTGTTGCGCAGCTTCTCGGAAAACTTACGGTTTTGAATCAGGTTGCCACCGGCCCGCACGCGGATTTCATCGCGCAGCAAACGCTCCAACAGTTCCACGGCTACGTTCTTCTGCTTGAGTCCCTTCACCTCGCTCAGAAAAGTTTCCGAAAGGATGCCGATATCGGGGCGCTCCAGCCCGACTGCAGCAAACAGATCATGCACGCCCTCAGACGCCACCGCCTGGCTGACGAGTTGGCGAATCACACCTTCGTTGACGGTATCACCGTCCTTCTTTTGGACATTTTCCGTCTTATTCAATGTTGCGTTAATAGCTTCGAGAAAGGCAATCTCATCGCGATAGACCAATGCGTTGGGATGCCCGCCGCACAGGTTATAGGCTTTAGAAAGCAGGCTGATGCAGTTGCCGAAGCGCGTGCGCCCATCCTGCCCCTGGGGGTTAGTCGGCAAGCCTAAAATATGGTCGGCGGCATTGCCAAGCAACTCGTGGCCTTCGGTTTCAAAATCACTGTAATCGAAACCGTGCATCATGCCGCGCGCGATTTCGATCTGTTCTTGCAGCTTAGGCAGCGCCTTCTCCACCACATCATGCACCGGCTCGCCCGCCGCGCCACTATCGGTGTATTCCTGAAGCGCAGCTTTCAGCTCGTTGGCGATACCGATGTAATCGACCACCAAACCGCCGGGCTTATCCTTGAACACTCGGTTAACGCGCGCAATCGCCTGCATCAGGGTATGGCCGCGCATCGGCTTGTCGAGATAGATGGTATGCAAGGGCGGCACGTCAAACCCGGTGAGCCACATATCGCGCACGATGACGATTTTCAGCTCATCGTCGGGATTCTTGAACCGTTTTTCAATCGCCTTCTTCACCGGCCGGGGATAAACATGGCGACGCAGCAACTCGCTGTCGTCGGCGCTGCCGGTCATGATAATTTTAATGACGCCCTCGGCGGGGTCGTCGCGGTGCCAGTCGGGGCGCAGCTTGACGATTTCATTGTAGAGATGCACGCAAATTTCCCGGCTCATGCATACCAGCATCGCCTTGCCGGCCATGCTTTCCTGCCGCTGTTCAAAATGCGTCACGAAATCGTGCGCCACTTTTTCCAGGCGTGGCTGCGAACCCACCACCTGCGCCAGTGCCGCCCAGCGGCTGGTGAGGCGTTCTTGCTCGGTCTCTTCCTGCTCTTCCACCAACTCTTCGATAGCCTCATCCACCGTGGGCAGGGCGGCATCTTGCAGATCAAGCTGAACAAGACGGCTCTCATAATAAATCGGCACCACGGCGCCGTCGTCCTGCGCCATCTGCATATCGTAGATGTCGATATACTCGCCAAACACGCGGCGCGTGTCCTTATCGGAAAGCGAAACCGGCGTACCGGTGAAGGCGGTGAAAGTGGCGTTGGGCAACGCATCGCGCATGTGCTTGGCATAGCCATATTGCAACGCACCGGTGCTGGTATTGAGCTTGGCTTTGATGCCGTATTGCGTGCGGTGCGCTTCATCGCAAATTACCACGATGTTCTGACGCTCGGAAAGCACCGGAAACTTCGCCTCGTTTTCAAAGGGTAAAAACTTTTGAATAGTGGTGAAAATTACCCCGCCACCTACCCGTTTTTCCAACAATGCCCTCAAGGTTTCCCGGTCATCGGCCTGTTCAGGGGTTTGGCGCAATAGACTACTGGCATAACCAAAGGTGGTGTATAGCTGGGTATCAAGATCGTTGCGGTCGGTCACCACCACGATGGTGGGGTTCTTCATGGCCGGGGAAGAGAGCACCCGCGCGGCATACAGCGCCATGGTGATACTCTTGCCGCTGCCCTGGGTATGCCACACGACCCCACCCTTGCGGGCGCCATCGGGCGCGCTGGCAGCCTCGGCCCGCGCATAGGCTTTTTCCAAGGCGCGGAACTGATGGAACCCGGCGACCTTCTTCACCAGCACGCCGCCGTCATCCTCAAAGAGAATCGCATCGCGCAGGTAGTGCAGCAACACGTCGCGGCGCAGCAGGCCGCGCACCAGCGTTTCGGTACCTTTATGTTTCCCTAATGGGTCGATGCTGTGACCTTCGATGATGCGCCAGTGCATCATACGCTCGGCATCGGCGGTGAGCGAACCAAACTTGGCCGTCGCACCATCGGCGATCACCAGCAGCTCGTTGGTTTCGAAGAGGTCGGGAATCTGCGCTTTATAGGTTTGCAGTTGGTTGAACGCCGCCTTGATATCGGTTTTTTCCTTACCTGGATTCTTGAGCTCCAACACCACCACCGGCAAGCCGTTCAGGAACAGGATGATATCCGGGCGGCGGGTATAAACGATGCCGTTCTGGGCTGCGCCCTGAACCGTGAACTGGTTGACCGCCAGCCAGTCGTTGTTATCGGCATTATCGAAATCCACCAATCTCGCCAGGTCGTCGATGTCTTCGCCTTCGCGCGTGAACCGCACCGGCACGCCATCGCGCAAGTAGGCGTGAAACTGCCGGTTACGCTGGGGCAGGCTGCCTTCCAGGTTGTGCAAACGCCCCAAGGCATCGGCAATCGCTTGCGGCGGGAGATGAGGATTGAGAAACGTCAACTGCTTTTCCAGCCGTCCTGCAAGCCACACCTGCCGGTAATCGTCCCGTTCGGGCCGCGTGCCATCCGGCGCAGGGGCGATTTCATAACCGTTTTCGTAGCTGTAACCCTGTTCGGTGAGGATTTCGAGAATTTGCTGTTCGAGGTGGTCTTCGAGGATGGACATGTATTAAAAAGGAGCGGCGGAGTTGGCTTTAATAACTACCGATAAACAGATAACCAGTTTTTATGAAGTTTATTCTTCAGCTTCGGGGAAAGTGGCCGCTTCCTGTAAAATGCCATGTTCCCTCATATAGGAAGCGAGATACTGTGCAAAGTCCTCAACTTCATCTTCTTCGATGAGTTCAGGCTTTATGGGCATTTTGTGGAGATAATCCTTGGCACGATTGTAATCCTCGCGGTGAGCTTCGAGGCCAGGCTTGCCCAAGAGCAGATAGAGCTTTGCGAAATCCGGTGTTTCGTCCAATGCCACCCCATATCCCATCCACCGTGCAGCCAGTTCACGGATGCTTTGCGCTTCTGCATAATCGAAGCTCAACGGCTGGATAGCGTGCCAATTATCATTCTTAAAGGCGTGATTGAACGGCACCTCGAAACTATCGGTCTTCACCACGTGCTGCTCAAGAACCTTGGTAATGGAAAACTGGTTAAAGATATCCTTATGCTCAACCCATACATCGTTATCATCACGTCGTTTGTGAGATTTATCGCCCATGTTCTGGCGCGAAATCACAAAACGGTGGAACAGTTTCTGGGCCGTTGCATCCAGGTCGCGCGCCAGCCCCGCACCGGGAGCACCGAACTGAAAATTCAAGCCCTGGTCGGGCACCAGCTTACGGGCCAGTATTCCTGCATCGGCAGGCAAATTCTCAGGCTTGATGAGGTGAGGCTGTAAGGGATTATCCGGTGTGATCGACTGCTTGAACCGTTTCACAGCCGATTCAAGCCAGCCCAGGAAACGGGTGCAATCGTCACGCTTGAAATCGGCAAAAAACTTGGAGAAATGGGCGAAACGTGTCTGCCGCAAGAAACAGACATACTGAGCCTCCGGCGCGTAAAGCAGCAAACCGACATTCACCATTTCGCCAGCCGAAGGATCGGGGAGATAGCGCAAAATAGTATAGGTGTATGGTGTCATCACGTTCTCTCAAGATTCGGAAATTGACAATTGATATTGATGCTCTCTTGCCCCCACTAAAACCATTGTGGCCCCAAACATAGTGAATAAGATTCTGGATGTATGGGTAAGGATTTCTTGCGGTGTCTCCATCTTTTCAATATCTTCGCCCACTAGCTTTTCCTCTGCTGTAGAAGCAAAAACCAACGTTTTCTGTCTGTTCGCTTCGGTAATTGCATTAAGAACTTTCTTATGTATCTTCAAAGAAAAATTACGGTCAATTGGCTCCCAGCGAGCCCGCGATTCTTCAAATAATTTTAACAATTCCAGCCCGTTGTACGAAGTTTCGTGTAATTTTGGTTTAGAATGCAAAGTCCATTCTTTCTTTCCCACCTGAAAAGTGATGTCGTGCGGCACATTCTCCTCCCTCACATCAATATCTTCGCAATTAGCAAGGGGAATAAGCCTGGAGTGTTCGAAAATTCGTTTCTCCAAGAATATACGCTTGAAATTTCCTTCACCGTGAATCTCGGGGGCAACATAAAAAGTATTCTGTTCCTCAGCGGCAAGCTTCTTCAATTGGCGATGCTGACTAAAATTATTGTGTGGATGAAGTGTGAAACGGTAATAGGGAGTTGTATAGTAGGGCTCTCTGTCAGACGAACTCCGTAAATATTTGGCATTTCTGCCAGACAAATAATCCGATAATTTGAACTGGTAGAAATAATAAGTGCCGATTATTGGCAGCTTGGCATCGTATCCTTTATCAGCTTCTTCCTTGAGACTGGGAAGTATTGGTATTGCTTCCAAGGATGTGAAATTGCGTAACGTTTGCTCGTAGAGAAAAGCAAAACCAAAAGTAAATTCCGAGATGCCAGTAACTGCCATTCACAGCCTCCTCGATGTTATCGCGCCCAAACCTAACTTACATTTTCAACTATAACAGCATTTTATCCGGCACCTGTAACCGCCCGGAAATGAGGCGAGGAAGTAAGGTGTCACGGAGATGGGTGAGAGTTTGGGATTGTTTCTCATTACAGACCATCTGGCGGTGTAGATTATCCACGTACCCCTCGAATACTTTTAGGACGGATTTTGGTGGCACCGTTAAATTAATAGGACGAAAATTAGTTTTGCTCACTTCTAAAAAGGTAGAACCATTGGCTCTACTTTTTATAAGTTCTAAATTCTCTTTTGTCCAGTGCAAAACAAAGTATTTAGAGAAACTTTCACGTGGCAGCATTCCGATAAATCCCTGATTAATAGCGACTGGGATTTCTGTAATTGCCAAATAGCCGATTGGTGCGCGAGAAGATAATAATATAGTGCCGGGAGGCAGGAGATTAGAACTGATCTTTTGTAAACCGAGATTCGATATTCGTCGTTCTGTTCTCAATAAAATAGGAAATCGTAAATCAGATAAATCTTTAGGCGTGGCCCAAAAGTGTTCTCCAGGCTCCCAATACTCCATGACTTTTGTTGAAGGGGTGCCTCCCCCGACAACATCAACCAAGTCAGCAACCTTGCCTATCTCCCACCCCTTCGGAATCAACCCCAACTCACTCTCCACCAACTCCGAGGGAAACAACTCAGCGGTTTGGGCGTCCATGCCGGTGGGCTGCAAACCGGCGGCTTTGGCTTTCACCGGCTCGAAATCGACAAACCACGCCCGAAACAACGCTTGCGCCATCTGTTCCAGCGTGGCGTTCATGCGCCGGTTGAGTTCGATTTTGTCGTCCAAAGAGCTGAGGATACGGGCAATGGCTTTTTGTTCGGGGAGTGGGGGCAGTGGGATAATAACTTTCCGTAATTCACTTTGTTTAATCCCTGTAACTGTTGTTCCTGATACACGAGAATTCAATTGTGATTGGACAAAATCACTGATCAATGAATATTTGAGAAATGAGTTATCGAGGAGTCCTTCCCGACCTCTTAATAAAATGATGCGCTGAGCCAACGCAATTCTTGCATCTGTAATTTGAGCAACTTCACCTAAAGGGGCTTCTGTAGTAAGGAGAACATCCCCTTTTTTCGGCATACCACGCCGCATCCAATCTACGTACTCCTCACTATCAATAAACTCATTCGGTTCTTCAATCCGACCATTTTTCACTATTTTAGCAGTGATAAGTGGCACCCCGCGACTTGTCTTTCGTGGGGTTTTACCCCGATAATCAATTATTTTATCTGTACATTCTTCAATCGTTTGAAAGTGCCACATTTCTGGATAACTTGAAAAGTGATTGTTCTCAGCTTCCATATCCCAACCCCTCCAAACTCCTCTTAATCTCTGCCTCCAACAAATCACTCTGAGCAAACTGTTCCCGCAACTGCGCCGTGAGCACGCTCATCTTCTCCTCAAACGTTTCGTCGTCATCTTCCACCGCTTCAGCCCCCACATAGCGCCCCGGCGTGAGAATGTAGTCGTGCTCCTGCACATCGGCCAACGCGGCCGATTTACAAAAGCCAGGCACATCTTCATAAGCAGCATCGGTTTCGCCGGTGCCGCGCCAGGCGTGGTAGGTTTGGGCGATGCGGGCGATGTCCTCATCTTCGAGCACGCGCAGCACGCGGGTTTCGAGACGGCCCAGGTTGCGGGCGTCGATAAAGAGGAACTGGCCGCACCGGTCGGTTTGGCCGTGGGAGGGGCTTTTGTCGCGTGAGAGAAACCACAGGCAGGCCGGAATCTGGGTGTTGAAAAAGAGCTGGGGCGGCAGGGCCACCATGCACTCGACAACATCGCCATTGACCATGCGGCGGCGGATTTCACCTTCGCCGCTGCTGTTGCTGCTCATGGAGCCGTTGGCCAGCACCACCCCGGCACGGCCGGTAGGGGCAAGGTGGAAGAGAATGTGCTGCAACCAACCATAGTTGGCGTTGCCTTGCGGCGGGGTGCCATAGGCCCATCGCGCGTCGCTTTCGAGCTTGGGGTGCCACCAGTCGGAAAAGTTGAAAGGCGGGTTGGCCAGCACGTAGTCGGCCTTGAGATCGGGGTGCTGGTCGTTAAGGAAACTATCGGCGGCAGCGGTGCCGAGGTTGAAGTCGAGCCCGCGAATGACCAGGTTCATAGCCGCCAGCTTCCAGGTGGTGGGGTTGCTTTCCTGCCCGTAGATGGAGATATCACCGTGGCGGCCTTGATGGCTTTCCACGAACTTTTCCGACTGCACGAACATACCGCCCGAGCCGCAGCAGGGGTCGTAGACCCGCCCCTTGTGCGGAGCCAGAATCTCCACCAGCACACGCACGATGGAAGCGGGCGTGTAGAACTGTCCGCCCTTCTTGCCTTCGGCACTGGCGAACTGGCCCAGGAAATATTCGTAGACCTGCCCCAGCACGTCGCGCGCCTTTTCACCCGCCCCAAAGCCGATAGTGGAGATGAGGTTGACCAGTTCGCCCAACTTGCCGGCAGGAAGCTGCGCGCCGGCAAAACGCTTATCGAGCAAACCTTTCAGGCGCGGGTTATCGGCCTCAATCGCTTCAAGCGCCTTGTTGATGAGCACGCCGAGGTTGGGCTGGGCCGCGTTCTCGGCCAAAAACTGCCAGCGCGCCGCTTCGGGCACCCAGAACACGTTGTGAGCGGTGTAATAATCGCGCTCTTCCAATTCGCTTTCCAACAGCGATTCATCGCCCAGATAGAATTCGTGGTTAGGATCGGCAAACCAGCCTTTGAGGATATGGCGGTGTGCCTCGAAGGCATCGGAAACATATTTCAAAAAGATGAGGCCTAGCACGATGTGCTTGTATTCAGCCGCATCCATATTGGCCCGCAGCTTGTCGGCCGCCGCCCAGAGGGTGCGTTGATCGGTTTGAGAAAGCATGAAAGATATTATGACGAATTGCAGCAGTCTAATGGCGTATTGACTTGATTACGTCACAATCAGCTATCATTTTTTGCGAGCAGTTTTGCTGGAACACGTCGCCCCAATGGAATCGAGATCGGTTCCAGGAACAGTAGTTTGAGCTGGGCATGCGTCTTGTGAACTTTGAGTTCTTCAACCAAAAGACAGAGTACTTCACGCTGTTCCTCTTGTTCCAATGAATCCCATACCATAGGAAACTCATCCAACACTTTACGCACCTGTGCCAGCGTCACTTCGAGATTCTGCTCTTGCGTCAGTTCCTCTTCCAATGTATCAAGACGATCCTGGAGTTCTTTCTTCTGCGCAAGCATCCGTTGCTGCGCCTGCCCTCAACGTCGGCCAGCACGACCTTTCGAATCAGCTTCAACTCGGCACAACGAGCCACCTGTTCCACAACCGCCGCTTCCAGCATTTGAGCGCTTTTGGCTAAACCACCACAACGATTCTCACCGACTTTGATATCGGCCTTGTGATAATAGAATTTGTAACGCTTCTTATTTGGCCCTTTATTGATGTAATGCACCGTTAAACGTTTCCCACACTGCCCGCAATGCGCAAGGCCGGAGAGCAGATGAACGCTATCGTGGCTACGCGGTGGAAGAGTGGAACGATTTTTAATGATTGTTGCCGCGGTGTCTTACTGCTCACTGCTCACAATTGCCTGATGCTGCCCTTCAATGAAACTTCCATTGGCACGAACCTGCCCGGAATAGACCTGGTTACGCAACATCACCGCGATGGTATTGGCGCTCCACTGAATGCCGGTTTTGGTAGGGACGCCACGCAGGTTCAAAGTCTTGGCAATCTTTTCAATGCCCCAACCATGCTCGGTGAACCAGTCAAAAATCTCATGAACACGAGCTGATTCTTCCTCATCGATAATAAGTCATTGCTCCGGTGAATAACCATATCCATAAAGATTGGATTTATTACCGTTGAAGAGTCCCGCTTCAGCGCGCCGCATTAACCCATCCCGGCAGTTCTCGGAGATCATCTCTCGTGTGAGCTGAGCGAAAACGGCCGCCACGCCCAACATTGCACGCCCCATGGCGGTTGTTGTATCGAAGCCTTCCGTCACACTGACGAATGCAACACCGGCTTTTTGAATCGTCTCCAGAAAATCGTAGATATCACGAACATTGCGGGAGAGGCGATCCAACCGGTAGACCACCACGACATCGACTTTACCGTCACGAATGAGTGCCAGTAGTTCTTGGAACCCATCGCGTTCATCGTTCTTGCCACTGGCGACGTCCTTACGCACTTTGAGGACGCGCCACTTCTTCATTTGGATATAATCGCGTGCCCGTTGCTCCTGATTATCGAGTGAGTAGTGGTCTTCAGTGCTTTGTTCACGTGTGGAAACACGGCAATAAATGAGCGCATAAAATCGGACCTTGGAAAGCTAAATTACAAGCCTGGCTGCTGGGATGGTCGAGGGGGATGAATGAGATTGTGAATAAGACAGTATGCAAATACGGCTGATGTTGATCAACACGTCATCATATCAATTCATCGTGAGAGCTGCATTATCCGCACTGCCGATGCGCGCGGGCAGCTTCACCTGCATTGCTGTTTTTCCTAAAAGTGGGCTTATACACGGCGTTTCATCTTCAATGCGAGACGTTAAACTGTGCCCCCTGATGTCTATCAAACGAATTGCTGCCCTCATTTTTCTTGCCATTGGCGTGCTGGCTATCATCGCGCTGTTTTTTATCACCCTCGACCCCAAAGCCCAGGTGCGCGCTATTGCCCAGAACAAGGGCACGCACTACGAAGAGCTGCTCATCGTGTTCCAAAACCGCAGCTACGAGCAGTTGCTTAAAAGCAACGACGACGGTTCCGTAGTGGTGCATGAAGGCACCTGGATTCCGGCCAGTGAGATGCCCGAAGGCGAGAAGATGCTGGGCAAGGAGAAGGTCAAGCAGTTCGTGGCCTTTAACGACCGCCTCGATACCGGTGCCGGAAAACGTCCGCAACTCGCCTTTGAAGATACCACCAAATTAGACCCGCCCACCGAAGCGCAGATGGCGCTGTGGAAGGAATGGAAGGGAAAAGTAAGTCAGAAGTCGGAATGAGGAAGGCAGAACGGCAAGTTTGAATGATGAATGATGAATTGAGGTTTTGGACGAGCTGTTTGCCGATGTCTTAAACAAAAAGCCGCGACCTGGATCCCTGCGTTCGCGAGGATGACAGGCGTAATAACCGAACGTTGAACATCCAACATTGAACGTTCAACGTTGAAAGTTCGATGTTCAACGTTCGCCGTTGCCGCCTCACTTCTGCATTCCTCATTCCTTTATTCCTCCGATTGCCGAAATTCATCGTTCAGCATTCATAATTCATCGTTCCTGACATCTTCACTGCCTTCCGCTTGCGGGATGATGGTGGCATCGTCGCGGCCATCGCCGGGTGGAGGTTCGGGGAGGGTGTCGCGGCGGGCCGGGGGCGGCTCTGTGGATGAGCCGCCGGAGGAAGGCGCATCGCTGCCGCTGCCGCCGGATTGAGAGTCGCCTGAGCTGCTATTGCCGCCGGACGAGCCGCGATGCAGGTCGCAATACTGGGTGGGTGCGCCACCGGCTACCGAGAACTCCTCGGTGCGGGTGCGCGGGCAGCCGCGGGTGGCTAAAAGGCCGCTTTCGCTACAGATGCGGGCCTGCACGTACTCTTTGTTTTGCGAGGCGATCTTGCGGCGCTGGGCGGTGGCGCGGGCGTCTTCGACGGCTTTTTCCACTTTGTTGCGGTCTTTCCAGATATCGGTGGCCGCTTCCATGAAGCGTTGCCAGGCCGGGGCCGACCAGGCACCGCCGGACGAGCCGATGAGTTCGCGCGGACGATCGTAGCCCAGCCACACACCGGTAGCTAACTGCTTGGTCGCGCCCATGAACCACACGTCTTTGTTGGAGCTGGTGGTACCGGTTTTGCCGATGGCCTGGGCGTTGGAAAGCGCGGCGTTGCGGCCGGTGCCGTTGGTGACGACGTAGCGCAGCATATCCCACATGCGGTCGGCAGCCTGGGGCGAAAGCACGCGCGCTGCCGTTACGGGCGTGGGCTGCTCGGCCACCACTTCACCATTGTAGTTTTCCACCCGCGTTACCGGTGTGGGCTCCACCCGCAAGCCGCCGGTGGCGAACACGCCGAATGCCGAGGTGTTCTCCAAAAGCGAGACTTCGCTGGTTCCCAGCGCCAGCGTGGGCACCGGGCGCAGTGAGGAGTTGATGCCCATGAGGTGGGCTTTCTCGACCACGTTCTGGATGCCGATGCGCATCAAAATGCGGGTGGCGGCCACGTTGTTCGACATCCCGATGGCGCTGCGGAATGTCATGGCACCGCGATGTTTGAAGTCGTAGTTGCGAATCTGGTGTCCGCCGCTTTCGACTTCTTTATTGCCCAGCACGCGCAGCGGTTTGTCGATGACGCGGGAATCGGGCGAATAGCCCATTTCCATCGCGGCGGCATACACATAGGGCTTGAAGGTAGAGCCGGGCTGGCGCTTGGCCTGCACGGCGCGGTTGTATTGGCCGTTGAGCTTGGCGTTGTAGTAGTCGCGCCCGCCGTACATGGCCAGCACGTGGCCGCTCCACGGGTCGATGCACACCAGTGCGCCCTGCAAGTTGCCACGACGGTCGAGATAGGCAATGCGCCCGTTCATGGCGCGTTCGGCAGCGCTTTGAATTTTGGGGTCGAGCGTGGTGTGGATTTTGAGGCCGCTCTTGCTCAGGTATTCGTCCGACCAGTTATATTGCTGCTGCAGGTAGTTCTTGACATAGGCCACGAAATAGGGCGCTTTCCAGCGCGAAGCACTGCGGCGCGAACTTCGGTATTCATCGTGGGCATCTTCGATTTTGCCCTTGATGGAATCGTCTTTGAGCGCTTCCTGATACTGCGTGTAATTGATTTTGTTGCGCTGCAACATGGCCTGCAACACCAGGCGCTGGCGCTCCTTGGCGCGGTCGTAATGATCGAACGGATCAAGGCGCGAAGGCGACTGCGGCAAACCGGCTAACAGCGCGGCTTCGGCGACCGAGAGTTTCGAGGCCGATTTGTTGAAGTAGCGCTGGGCGGCGGCTTCGCAGCCGTAGGCGTTGTTGCCGTAGTAGATCTCGTTCAGATAGAGTTCGAGGATTTCGTCTTTGGAGAACGACCGCTCCAGCTTGAGCGCCAGGAGTGCGGTTTGCAAGCGGCGCGACATGGTGCGGGTGTGCGAGAGGTAGACGTTTTTGGCTAACTGCTCGGTGATGGTGGAGCCGCCCTGTTCCACGTCTCCGGCGCGCACGTTCACGATGGCGGCTTTTACCACGCGAATGGGGTCCATGCCGGGATGCGAATAGAAGCGCCAGTCTTCAATGGCGATGGTGGCCTTGGGAAGCCAGCCTTGCTCCTTCACGTCCTGGCCGCCCCGCTGCACGGTGCGGTCCATGTCCGAAAGCGGAATCCAGTCGCGCTGTTCGCCGCGAAACTCGGCCAGGGTGCTGCCATCGGCAGCCAGCACCACGGTCGGCTCGGCCTTGCTCTGCGCGGTGATGCGCTGCAAGTCGGGCGTGACCTTTTCCAGCCGCTGGTAGATGCCATAAAGCATCGACGCAGTGACCACGATGGTACAAAATAAAACCAGTTGCACGGAAATGAAAAACCATTTCACATACCACCAGAAAGTATGTGGCTTCCGGCTTTTGAGGGCGCGCGTATTGTTGCCACCCGAACGCGGAGAGGCCGTAGAACTCTTTTGCATATATCTATCCTGATTACGACAGCAAAAAGTATATCTGATGCGGGAAAAAGCTCCCGGCACTTGAGTGCTTAAACGGCAGGTTATGGGTGATGGGTTATAGGTGATGGGCGGGAATGTTGGGGTTATCCGGGTAAATGTAGGGGCGCAGCATGCTGCGCCCAGAACATATCCGCCCTCCCTACCAAAAACGCAAGGCCCTGACTTGTAGGGGCGTATGGCAATGCGCCCGGATATGACGCCTATCTATACCATTACATCAGGACCCACAACCTAAGAAACACGTCAATACAAAATATTAATGATTGCAAAAAGGCCGGTCGGCCGGGTATCTTTCCCTTTGTCGTGAGTGGGTTGCGGGCGAGTTAGCGCGGAGGTGGGGGTTGCCGATAGCTCCGTTTTTTATAGTCGAAGTTCCGGCGGCGCTGATTAAAGGGAGTTTGCTCGAAGATGCGGTAGATTTGGGAATCGGCCCGGCGTTTGGATCACGCTTAATCTCCGGTGCCAGCGAGTTGCGCTGGGACGATGTTCAAAGCAATGAGATTCCGGATGACTTGCGCGCTAAGATTTTTCTTGTTTGATTGGTGGATTGCCAATCCCGATCGCAGTCTCTATCCCATTGCAGGTAATCCAAATATGCTGTGGACACCAACGCAACGCCAACTGAGTTTGTTCGACCATAATCTGGCTTTCACCGTCGATGAAATGCCTGCAACGCTCATTGAATATGGCGAAGAACATGTTTTTGGGCAAAGACTTGTCGAGCAAGAATTAGCATTTGAGTTGGATGAGTCGTCGGAGGCACCGCTCATAGAAGCGACTGCAAAATTAGAAGTATTCTGGTCTGAAGTTTCGCCGGTCTTCGGCGAAATTTGGGACGCTCTGCCGGAAGAATGGACAGAGGCCGCAACCGAATTTAATCAAGACGAGATACACTCGCATTTGAATCGCGTCACAAGGGACGATTTTTGGGGAGGTGAAATCGAGCACTGAGCAAGTGCGACAGATACATGATGAAGGAATATGTTTGTAATTACTCATTAATTCGGTTTCTCCCTTACCGCGACGCAGGTGAGTTCGTCAATATCGGTGTGCTGCTGGCCTGTGGTGAGCTGAAGTATCTCGATTTCCACGTTGAGTTCAAGCGCTATAAGCGTGTGACCAATTTCTTCCCTGAACTGGAAGCCAAGGTTTATCGGGATGGTTTGCGGGGATTGAAGGCTGAGTGTGAGCGTTGGCGCAGGGAAATAACAAACCTATCGCGCTACCCGAATAAAGACGGCGAGATGCTGATGCGCCATATCTTCGGTGAGTTGACGCGCGCTCAGGAATCAGTCTTTCACTTCAGCATGCCGCGCACTCTGCTTACTCCCAAACCTGAAAAAACACTTGAGCAGCTTTTTACCCGGTATGTGCAGCGCCAGTTCCCTACGGATGAAGTTCACGGCGAAGAGGCGATGCGGCGTCAGATCGCGAAAAGTTTGAGTGACTTAGGACTATCGAATCGCTTCCAACCAGATCGTATTGGTACTGATGATTACGGCGTGACGTTTCCATTCGTGACACAGCCGTTACAGAATTTGCCGGAAACCGAACGATACGTCATTAAACCTCTCAACCTTGAGCGGAATGAACCCAGTGAAATCACTCAGCATGGCGACGATTGGTTTATGCGTATCAGGCGTTTGCGTGAGATTGGCCATTTACCCAAACATCTCCTGTTTCCTGTTCAGGTGCCAACCAGCAATCCGCGGCGCATCACTGCCGCAAAAGATGCTCGTCTCTGTCTGGAAGATTTAGGCGTGGAAACGGCTTTGGTTACTGATATAGAGCACTTGCGTAAATTCACGCGCAAGCTGCCTTTCGCAAATACGCAACTGCCGTTATAGAGATGATAATTTTTGGAGTGCGGTGATGAGTGTTTGCAGCGCTTTTCGGGTAAGAAATACACAGCAGGCGAAACCCGCGCCCCACAACATGCCATTCAGCAGAACATAACCAACCCCAAGCAAACTATTCGGTTCTTTTGCCTCTGGCAAAAATAGCCCCAGCGGCAAAGCTAACACTTCTATTGATATCTCCAGAATAGTCCGATCCAGGCTGGGCGGTGGCCCTTCGGGCCCACTTCGCGCATAATCGAGCGCCATACCCAAGGCAGCAAGATATGTGAGCAATTGAGCGAGTAGATATAACACCGTAATACCCGCGAACGAGAATAGTTCAGGCTTGAAACGTTTCATTGATCATCCACCACCCGCACCCATTGCAATCGGTCGCGCACCAATTCCTCCGGCACTGCCGCGAAATAAATCGTGAATTATCAAGCTAAGTAAGTGCAATTATGTAATGCGAGTAATAGCAAGCAGCTAAATCATTCTATATAGGCTTCAACTTTAATCCATTTCAAATTACGGTGCACCAGCTTTGCCGGAATAGTTGTGAAATATACGTTTTCTGTTTTTCCCCATGCGCCTCGTATGATGAGTTCGTCATCATTCCAAGCGTCAGTTCGGCGGCGAATAGTCTTGGGACGGACCTGCACAAGCCAGACGACGGGAGTCACATCGCTGTTTACCAAGCGCCATTCGGGAATTAGCGCCTTTATAGCCGTTCCCGGAATGATTCCACCCTGGCAGCCGCCATTGCATGGGCCTTCGACGACGACAAATTGCTGAGTGTTATCACGCAATTTTGCCATCTCTTTCTTGCCCATCTTTATATCATGAGATTGTGTCACCGTGAAGACTTCCCATAGTGGTTTTTGCCAACGGTTATATAACATGACAATTCCGGTAATCACCGTCATCAGTATTGGAATACCGATATACATTGCTACAGCAAATGCCACCCACTTCCAAATCGCATTGCGGAAACGCAGATTAACCGGCGGGCGCATTGCCCGTTCCCGCTTTTCAATCTCCTTTATCACCTCCCGATATTGCCGCGAAAAGAGCGTGTTTGGGGAAGTGCTGGCGATGGCGTGGAGTTCTTCGAGGGTATAGCGGCTGTAGTCGGGGGTGTCGTCTTTCATGGCTTAAATTTCCCCTGTTCCTTCAACCAAACCCCAAGCGTTGCCAAACCGCCTAATGCGGTCGTGAGATTCAAGGGAGAAATCCGCCAGAATAAATTCCCCATATCCACCACGATATCCCCGGTTTGCGGAAGAAGAAAGATCAACACTGCAACGGAGACACTCCAGGTAAACAATGCCCCTCCGCAAGAATAAATCGTAGCCGTGACAAATAACGTTACGAAACCTCCTGTCGTGAGCGGCGCGCGCGGAATAGCTGGTTCTCTTTTCAGGGAAGAGGCGCAGTAGATTCCGGCTCCCAGTGCTAAAAAGAAGGCCACTAAAAACGTGATCGAGTTACCGGGAAAGAAGATGTCACCGAGAGACATCACTGCAAGATAAACCAGGCCACCGCCACCAAAAAAGCGCAGATACAGCGGCAGAAATTTGAGCGGTTGATACGCTGGAGTTTCGGCGGTTTTCCGTTCGTTGGTCTGTGGTAGCTGCCGTTTTCCCAACTCCTGCATAATCAACGCATAGCGCTCGGGGTAAAGCTGCTTGTTCACCCGCCGCGCGACGTCGTGGAGATCTTCGAGGGTGTAGTGGCTGTAGTCGGGGGTATCGTCTTTCATGGTTTAGCCTCACTCTTTCTTTGCACGCCAGAAAGCGAGATAAAGACCAACGAGAGGAGCGATTACAAATATTCCCAACAAGCTTATCGTGTCCGTCCAGAGCATGGGGCTCTCCTGGGGCACCGGATCAACAAGATGGGGATCTCCCCACACAAGCAAGAACATTGATGCGACAATCACTGATATGTATCCACCCACAAAACGTAGAAACGGCAAAAGGCAACCTTCTGTTTCCAGGACTCTTGGCACAATTCCCGGTGCAGATGCCGTAGTTCGTGGCGGCTGCCGCTTTTCCAGTTCCTGCACAATCAACGCATAGCGCTCAGGATAAAGCTGTTTGTTCACCCGCCGCGCGACGTCGTGGAGGTCTTCGAGGGTGTAGCGGCTGTAGTCGGGGGTGTCGTCTTTCATGGTGAGGCAGGTTATGGGTTATGGGTGATAGGTCATGGATATCACAAAACCTCCATTGTTCACTCAGAACCTCTCTGCGTCTGGACTGGATCTCCGCCTTAGTGAGGATGACGAACTTCACGTGCTACCAATTGAAATCAAAGTCTCATAACATCAATGAAGGCACAAAAGCCGCTTGCATGTGTTGCATGCGGCTTTTGTGGGGGTGAGAACTGTCCTATTTCAACTTGGCGTTCCAGGCACGCAGGCGATCCATCAGTGCGGCAAAGGCGTCGTTGTTCTCTTCGATGTTCCACATATTGATGGGGCTACCCGTGGCGGTGGGCTTGAGGGCTTTTACGTGGCCATCGGCGAAAAGGAAGTTTACGGTGCCCAGGTGGCCAGAAAACACAGCGGCGGCCACCTGAGTGGGAGTTTGGTTGAAAGGTATATCGGTATTCGCCCAACCGGCATCGGTTTCGGTGACCAGAACGGTTTGCGCCACATCGGTGATGGCAGCCAGAGACGAGGCGTTGTTATAGACCATCGCGGCCGTGCCGCCGATATTGCCGCTATCGCTATTGCAGGAATACGAGCGAGTAAAACGCGGCGAGGTGAGCGGCAAACCAGCGGCGTTGAGGCTTGCATCGGTGCTGTCGTTGGCCCATTCCGAACTACCGGTGTTGGAAGGACACGAAAAAATTTGTGTGCTCTTGGTGTAGGGGTAAGTTACACGCCGGAAAGAGTTCGCTTCCTGGCTGCCGTTCACCCGGGCAGGCAGGCGTTCGTCGTAGTCCTGGGTATATTGCATGATGCCCAGCCCAATCTGTTTGAGGTTACTCTGGCACGAAGCGCGCCGCGCGTTTTCACGGGCACGAGCAAATACGGGGAATAGAATAGCCGCCAATATTGCGATGATAGCAATAACGACCAAAAGTTCGATGAGGGTAAAACCTTTGCGATTTATCATGGTATGAGGTTAGCTTAGTTTTTTAAGCCTGTCAAATAATTGAAATGAGAGAATTCATACTTCTTTAATAAGGGTTTAGCTTAAATCCATTGGTTTTCATGAACCATATTGGTAACCTCCGTGTTCTTGAGTTGTGGAGTTCTTCAAAGTGTATTGTAATAGTCGGGGCCGAGGCATTTCATGGGTTCGACTCCGCTGCGATTCTATTTCTGAACCATATAAAGAGTGCCTCTAAACCACCCACGCCACCGATGACGGAGAAAAAATAAAGATGAGGAAGTGTGGAAGCATAGGTTGCGATAACCCGCCCAAAACCTACCAGGGAAAGTAAAGCGAGGGCGAGGAGAACCAAAAAAATCGCCAATATGGAGCCACCGAAGAAAATCAACAGGAGGGCACAAGCCCGGTTCAACATGAAGCTGAAGGTGAGAGACTTTCCAACAGAGCGTCGTTGTTCTTGAAAACAACGGGCGGTGCAAAATCCAATGGCTAAGGGGAGCACAGCCATGAGCCAGAAAAACAGCCTGTTCCCCGGGAAAAAGAGCACGAATACAGTCAAGACGCACGCCAGGGCGAAGGTGGCACTGCCCAGAAAGCGCAAGAGCAGGAAGTAGCGTTCTGTGGCGCTTTGCAAAGCATCGGGGGTAGTGTCTTTCATGATAAACGGACTCACACATGGCGGTGTTTGCAGCAAAGCTCCTCCCCCACAGGGGGAGATTGGGTGGGGAGTCGGAGCTTAATACGGAACGATGGATTATGAACGATGAATGAAAGGCATAGAATTTTCATTCATTGTTCAGTGTTACTGCTACTCTCCGACTCCCTCCCCCCGGCCCCTCCCTGTGTGAGGGGAGAAGACGCGATAAATCGCGTCTCTACATGTGCGTCGCACCAACCTCCTCTTCCAAATCTTCGCATCCTTAGCGTCCTTCGCGGTGAAACACCCACCTCAAAAACTCTCTGCGTCCTCCGCGTTCTCTGCGGTGAATTCCTACCTCGGCACCGCTACCTTTTCTAGTAGTTCTTCGATGATTGCCGGGCTGCTCACGCCGCCGTATCTTGTCTTGGTATCGAGCACCAACCGATGCGCCAGCACCGGCACGGCCAGTTCCCGCACGTCTTCGGGTAGCACGAAGTCGCGGCCTTCGCGCCAGGCTTTGGCTTGCGCCAAACGATAAAGCGTGAGCGAACCGCGCGGCGAGATACCGGCGCGCAGGCGGGGGTCGGTGCGGGTGGCGCCTACCAACTGCACGATATATTGCGCGATGGACTGATCGACGCGCACGCCCTTGATTTCTTCCTGCAAGGCCAGCACGCGCTCGATGGTCACCACCGGTTGCAGGTCGCGCATGGGGTCGTGGTCGTGGCGCGAGAAGAGGATTTCCACTTCATGCTCCTGGTCGGGATAGCCTAAATCGAGACGCACGGCGAAGCGATCGAGCTGGGCTTCGGGCAAGGGGTAGGTGCCGTGGAACTCGATGGGGTTTTGCGTAGCCAGCACGAAGAACGGCGGCGGCAGCACCTGGGCGCGGCCTTCGATGGAGACCTGGCCTTCGCTCATCACTTCGAGCAGCGCCGACTGGGTGCGCGGCGAGGTGCGGTTGATTTCATCGGCCAGCAGCACGTTGCAAAACACCGGGCCGGGGCGGAACTCGAAATGGCCTTCGGCGGGGTGGTAGAAGCTGGAGCCGATGATATCGGCGGGCAGCAAATCGGGCGTGAACTGGATGCGGCGGAACTCGCCGCCAATCGAGCGTGCCAACGCCCGCGCCAGCGTGGTTTTGCCGGTGCCGGGGACATCTTCCAGTAGCACGTGGCCGCCAGAGAGCAGCGAGAGCAACAGCAGGCGAATGCTGCTTTCCTTGCCGCGAATGATGCGGCCCAGGTTGGCTTCGATGCGTTCGGCTGCCTCCTGCCCGCCGGGCTGGGGCGTGGGGGAAGCGCTGGGGGCGGTGCTATTGTTATGCGGTCGGTCGAGAGTCGGTGTCATGAGCGGTTCCTTTTTCCAGTGATTCAAGCTGCGCTTTCAAGTCGCGCAAAAGTTCGGCATCGAGCGCGCCGCCGAAGCGGGCGCGGTTATAGTGTTGCAAAAAGCGGCGGGCGGCTTCATTTCCGGCGTAGTCGCCCAGCGGTTTGGCCTGCGAAAGTTCGCCGTTTTGTTTTTGCAGCAGTTTTTCAAAACGCGCCGTCAGGGCACGCAGTTCTTCGGGCGAGGCATAGGCGAACTCGGCTTCCTGGGCGGCCAGGCGACGGCGGCGAATGCGCCAGCGTTCCCAGAACCACACCAGCACGATGAGCAGCACTAACCCGAAAATCTGCGGGCCGGAAAGCGAGGTGGCGTTTTCGCGCCAGCTCTGGAACATGTCCTGGAACTTTTCCCAGTTACGCTGCCAGGCGCTCACTTCTTCGTTGGCTTCGGGCGTGCCGTCGGCCGGTGTGGCTTCCACCGTGACCCAGCCCGCGCCATCGACCCAGGCTTCGGCCCAGGCGTGGGCATCGCGCTGGCGCACCACGGTGTTGCCCGCGTCGTCGCTTTCGTGGGCCAGGTAGCCGGTGACATAGCGCGAAGGAATGCCCGCCGCGCGCATCAATACCACCGCCGCCGAAGCGAAGTATTCGCAGTGCGCCGACTTCTTCTCCAGAATGAAGCTCGAAACCGGGTCGCCGGGGCCGCGTGTGGTGGAGAGCGAATATTTATGGTTGCTCATCAGGTGCTCGGCTATCGATTCGATGCCCTGCGCCGGATGAAACGAACCGGCTGTGAGGCGCTTTGCCAACTGTTTTACGCGCGGGTCGATTTCCGGTGGTAGTTGCAACCATCGCTCTCTTTCTTCTTCCTTGAGCGGGGTGGCGAGCACGCCCTGGTGCGTATCCACGCCGTAGGGATTGTCGTCTTCGCGCCAGATCACTTCGTAGCTGTAAGGCGGCGGGTCTTCGTTGACCACCGGGCCAAGCGCGGCGTTCCAATCGAAGTTGCTGCCGGGCGAAGGTATCACGTTCACCGCGTTGAGCGGTGCGAAGATAAGCCCGCCCGAAGTGCCCAGCCGCGTGATGGTGAGGGTGTGGTCTTGCACCTTCTTATCTTTGGGCGCGGGTGGCGCAGTGTCGGGAAAAGCGACTTTCTCGCGCGAGCTCACCGGCGGGTTCCAGGTGCCGTTGACATAGGTATCGAAGGCCGCACCGCGCAGGTGCATGGTGTCCATCTTGCCGGTGATTTTCAGCACGCGCCGGGTGCTGCCCTGGGTGTTGAAAGTGGAGCTGAGGCGGGGTTGTTCGGAGATGCCGGTGATGTTGAGGTTGCGCCGGTTCATCATCAGGCGATAGCCCCAGCGCATCAGTTCTTCGCGCTGTTTGATGATGCTGAAATGCGAAGCCGCGCCTAAAATCAGCACGCAGGCGAGGGCAATGAGGCCGCGTCCCACCGGTAGGGTAAGCCGCCAGCTTGCGCTATCGGCGCGCCACTCACGGAGCGAAAGTAAGGCGAAAAACAGATACACCGGTGCGAAATAGCGGATGTAGCGGTCTTCATAGGTGTTGCAGGCGGCCAGGAACACGAAGCCGATGCAGAGCACCGTCACGGCGTGATAGCGCGCACCGGGCGGCGGTTCACGCCACAGCTCCAGCACCGCTTCGCCCGCTGCAATGAGGCCCAGCATGTTGAAGGTTTTAGCGTCGAAAATCCAGTCGGCCCCGATGCCAGGGTTGCCGCCGAAGAACACGAACGCGCCGCCGTAGATGAGCAAGCGAATGATCCACGTCGCCGAGCTGTCGCGCGGCATGCGCCATTTGGTGAGGTGCGGCCCCAAAGCCAGTGCGCCGACTAAGAGAAACATGTCGCTGCCGCTGGTGAAAAAGAGCGCAGAAAGGGCGACCCAGAAGGAGATGGTGAGCATCCACGGGGGCTGGGGGCTGGAGGCTGGAGGCTGGTTGGGGGCTGTGGCTGGTTGTTGTGGTTGAGTCTGCGTGTTTTGTGTCCTCATAATTCACCTCCGGCGTTTGTAGGGGCGCATGGCAATGCGCCCTGTGCGTTTTGCAAATAATATCCTTCAATGTTGACGTGAGCCTAATGTCTTGGGCGCATTGCCATGCGCCCCTACGGCGGTGTTGTCCTTGTGTCGATTTTTAGGTTGGTATGACGCTTGGGCGCAGCATGCTGCGCCCCTACATTTGCTCCCCACGCTCTGCGGTTGCCTCCATCTCCCAACTCCTACCTCCCATCTCCCAACTAAATCTCCACTATCCCGCTCTCAAACCACGTCCTCGGCACCAGAATCACCTCGTGCGTGCTATCATCGGCCGGTAAGGTCGGCGGGGTGTCGCGGGCCAACAGCACTTTTACCGCTGCGCCTTGCATGCCCATGCGTGCGACGAAATCGCGGCGCTCTTCCGTCCAGTCGAGGAACACGCAAATGATAGTGGTGATCTGTGCCAGCATCGCCTCGATTTCCGGTTCGAGTTTTTCGAACGGCTTGGCCTGCGAAGGCTCGACGCAGGCCAGGATGTCGAGGATTTGTTCCAGGTAGGCCAGGCTGCGGCCGGAAGTGAGGTGATAAATCTCCGGCCCGGCAGCGAAGAGATCGACCAGGTAATCTTCGCGCGCCATGTAATCGCTCACGCTGGCGCACAGGGAGACGGCGCGTTCGAAATATTCTTCACTTTCGGCGTTATTGGCATCGACGAAGGTATCGAGCACCACCGCCGCGCGCAGGAAATATTCTTCGCGATATTCACGCACGATGGGGGTTTGCAGCCGCGCGGTGGCGCGCCAGTCGATGTGGCGCACGTCGTCGCCTTCGCGGAAATCGCGGTTGCCGATGTATTCCATCGATTCGCCGCGCGCCGCCGCCATCGCCACCCCGCCGGGCTGATAGCGCAGGCCGCGCGGCAATTCCAGACGGTGCAGCGGCGTCCAGCGCGGATGCACCAGAAGGCGCGATTCCACCGGGTAGTCGCGCACAGAAACCAACAGGCCGAAGGGGTAGTCGGTTTCCACACGCCAGCGATTCAAATCGTAAGAGCCGCGTTTTTGCGCTTGCAGCTTGAGTTCGACGGTGGCGCTTTGCTTGCGCCGCAAGGGCGGCACACGGGTGCCCAGGGGAGCGGCACTCACCAGGCCGGGTGGCAGGGTGGTAGGCTTCACGCGCCAGTCGCGCGCGCCGCCGCGCTGGGCGGTTACCTGCACTTCAAGGGGCACTTCTTCTCCGGCACGTGAGCGCGGGGCGTGGCGCACGGCAAGAGTGGCGCGCGGGCGTTCCAGGAGCATCACGCAAAACGCAATCACCCACAGCACGCTCATATAAAGCAGTGGCACGAACACCTGCAAGTCGATGGAGGTGGAGCCGTAGCCGAAGAAGAGGCCGGTGACGATGAAAAGGAACCGCCCCGCCGGGGTGAGGCGATCGAGCCACCAGGCGCGCATCCAGGCCAAAGTGCTGCTGCGTGCCAGTATCGAGCTGTCTCCCCGGAAAGCGTTCATATTTTCATTTTGGCACAGGCTGCACCTTCGCGGCAGCAGCTCAAGCAGGTTTTTTCGGGCACTTGAGTGCGCGCAATATCTATTTCATGAATTAACCACAGATGAACACAGATAAACACAGATGGTTTTTTGAACTTAGGTATATGTCTATTCCCGAATACAACGCTCACTTTGGTAATGAAAAAGAGGGATTCAGCATTTCACCAACGAAAACTTTATCTGTGTCCATCTGTGTCCATCTGTGGTTAATTTCTTTGAAGGCAACGTCAAACGCTCGGTTGCCTCTTCATAGGAAGATCGTTTAGTATGATGCGTATCAAACAGTTTCCTCGAAAAACCGGCAGGGTATGGCATAAAAAATTTGAACATGCCTTATCGGATGGCGTCGTTAGAGTTCGTAGGAATGAAGCACGCCGGCCGAAGAGAGTTGCCTTGCTAATCCCCCAAAGCGCTCTTTTCGGCATGGCATTTGCCTCTCATGCTTTGCGAACGATTTGAAACCAAAAGGTCCTGCGATGCCATGCGCACGGCCGGGAGGAATAAGATGAAGATTCACAATGCAAATCGCTGGATCGCGACGGGAGCTTTAGGTGTGTTGACCTTAAGCGGCCTCGTGCTCACCGGTACACCGGCACAGGCTAAATCCAAGAACTGGAAGAAAGCCGCCATTGCAGGTGCTGCCGTCACCGGCTACGGCCTGGTGAAGGGCAAGGGCCGCACTTCGACAGTTGGTGCCGCCGCTACGGCTGGCTCGTACTATATGTACCGCAAGTCGAAGAAGAAGGAAAACAACGAAGCCAAACGTCGCGCGTGGTACCAGAAGCGTTACGGACGCAACTGGCGCAACCACTACAAGCCCGGCGCTTAACGCCGAGTGGAGCGGAAGCCAAAAAACCGCGATTCCCATATGGGAGTCGCGGTTTTTTGTTGGCTGGACAGGAATTAACCACAGATGAACACAGATAAAGTTTTCGTTGGTTAAATGGAGAATCGCTCTTTTCATTGTCAATGTAAGCCTTATATTCGGAGATGGACATACACCCGAGTTCAAAAATCATCTGTGTCCATCTGTGTTCATCTGTGGTTAATTCATCTAATCCGTTAAATCAGTCATAATCATCCTTATGAAATCACCGCGCGATGTTCTCGATTTTTGGTTTGGCAAGCAATCCGACCCCGATTACGGACAGTATCGCCAAACCTGGTTCCAACCCGATGAGGCCTTTATTGAAGCGGCCCGCGAGCAGTTCGGCACGCTCTACCAGCGTGCCCATGAAGGCCAGTTAGACGATTGGCAGGAAAGCCCCGAAGGCGCGTTGGCGCTGGTGCTGCTGCTCGACCAGTTCTCCAACCTCGTCCACCGGGGCGGCCCCGGCGGTTTCCAAAGCGATGAAGCCGCCCGCGCCGCCACCAAGCGCGCCATCGACCGTGGCTACGACCGCAAATTCCCCGAGCTGTTCCGCTGGTTCTTCTACCTACCCCTGGAACACAGCGAAGACCTCGACGACCAGCGTACCTCGGTGGCGCTGTTCCGCACCCTCACCCCCAACGAGCAAAACGCTATCGGCCTGGATTATGCCGTGCGTCACCTGCGCGTCATCGAGCGGTTCGGGCGGTTTCCTAACCGGAACGAAGCCTTGGGCCGGGAGAGTACACCGGAAGAACTGGAGTTTCTGGCTTCTCCGGCAGCGCCGTTTTAGGAAGGCGGAATACGGGAGACGGAATACGGAATGGCAACCGGGCGTTGATGTTTGCTCTCTGGAATCAACCACAGAGGACACAGAGTGCGCAGAGAACGGCAGACATTAAGGATGACGGGCTTTGATATGTTACGTCATCATCAACGTTTGGTTACCTCTCCTGTATTCCGTCTCCCGTCTCCCGTATTCCTCCGACTATCGCTCCCCGAATAATCCTCTCCAACAACTCATGCTGCGGGTGATTGCCCTGTACGTAATCCTGCACGATTTTGCCTTGCTGCTCGAAGCGGTAGTCGGTGAGGATGGTGTTTTCTTTGGGCTGGTAATCATAAACCCGTTTGCGATACCAGAGGTGTTCCAGCGCGGCTTTCGCCCAGAAATAGTGCAGGTTCTGGAACTGCCACACGTGGCAGGCTTCATGGGCCAGCAGCGCCAGCAGGTTTTGTTTGGGGTTTTGCGTGAAATCGTCGGAGTAGTATCGTTCCCGGAAGCTGATCGAGTTATCGACCACCATCGCGCCGGACGAGACTCTGAGAAACAGCCCCTTCTGGATTTTCACCAGGTCGTAGTCGATGGTATCGTGGTAAACCGTTTGGAGGAACTCTCGTTCGCCGGTTGTGAGGGGGCGATAGTTGCGAAGCAGGAGGCTTTCGAAGAGGGTTTTTGCAGTGCTTCTTTTTTTGCCGGAATAGGTTGGTTTCACTGATGCCATGATTACTTCCGTGGAGATGCATGAATGTAATAGCCATATTTTATATGGTCTTTAGTGAATCGTAATGCCAGATGCACTCATGTGCTTGAGAAGGTGACGCTTTCTTCTTCATAATGGAAGAAGAATGACAAATCATGAACGACACGGTAGAGGCAGGCCCCCAAAAAGCAGCGTCCGACAGTTTGATAGCGTCGTCTCCCCTCCCTTCACGTGTACATGGCTGGGGGTTAGGAATTCTTCGTTTCTGGGGCGGAGCCACGCTGGGAAACTTGATATTATTGGATGGCATTGGAGCGATTACTCCACTCTTCCATGAGCGTGATTATTCCACGATGGCAATGGCCTGGCAGTTCATTTTTTGTCTGGTTTTTGGCGTATATTTCACCTGGTTCTATCGGGAGAAAGACTTCTGGCCTTTGGCGCATACATTCCTAACCGGATTAGTCTATTTGGGTGGCGGGGCAGCGATTACGTCGACAGTCATTTTTCTTACGATTCCACTCATCGAGCCTTACCTTCTCGGTGCTGGCATGAAATTCGACGCCGGGTTATTGGAATACTTTTACCTATTCTGTGGCCTGTCAATTGCCTTTCTGGTAATGAAAGGCAAACGGCGGTTTTAGAGCTGAGATAGTGGCCGGAGCCAGTAAATCGATGCGGCATCGAACAAAAAGCCGTGTGCTGGATATTTGCCTTCGCGAGAATGGCGGGTTTTGAGGTTATCGGTGGTAATAAAGACCGGCCATCTACCATCCTATGAGCCATTTCATCGTGGAAACTTGCGCATGAAATTTGCGTTGCCGCAGGCATTGCGTTCTATCCTATGACAAAGGCAAGAGAATAGCATGAGAAAATCCCCCGATTACTCGCGATATTCCCTGGAAGAGCTTCACGAGTTGGCCGGACGCACCGGTAAGCAACTTTTTTCTCGCGAGAGTGCGCTCTTGATGCGTGAGATTGAAGAGCGTGAGCAAGCCGCCAACGGCGGGCGGGTGCAAACTTCGCCGGGCTGTTTGCGTATGCTGCTACACGCTTGCGGCGGCATCGTGCTGGCTCACGGGGCCTTGGTGAGTGTGCCGGAAGCGATTTTTCCCGCCGGATTTAGCCTTCCCTTCGCTTTGAACCCCTACGGGTTACTGGCAGCTCAGTTCGTCGTTGGCATCGTTATTGGTAGCAGTGTGCCCGAGCTCCCCCGGCAGGGTGAAGGGCACTACACCTGGCGTCGTTTATTGGGCGAATGCTTTGCGTTGCTGCTGGGTTTTCTGGGCGGGGCTGGGTTTGGGTGGATGGCGGTGAGTGCGGTGTCGCTGGGCGTTGTGCTGTCGAATTCCACTTTGCTGCAGGGCAGCGAAGTGGAATCGATGTGGCGCCTTGCCGGTTATGGCGTTCCCGCCCTGGCCGGAGTAGCGGGGTGCGTTTTCAGTCTGAGGCCACAAGGCAACAACAGGCGGTCGCGACGGCAAAATTGAATGGATAATAGAGGCAGAGGTATTCACATGCGAAAAATCATTGTTTTGGAGTTCTTGTCACTCGATGGCGTTTTGCAGGCTCCGGGCGGGGCGCAGGAAGATGAGAGCGGCGGCTTTAGCTATGGCGGTTGGATTTGGCCTTATGGCGATGAAGTCACGAATGAAGTTCTCACCAAACAGTTCAGCCAGCCGTTCGACTTGCTGCTGGGGCGCACCACCTTCGAGATATGGGCCGCTCACTGGCCCCACCAAAACGGCGACAACCCTTTTCATAAGGCCACCAAATATGTGGCGTCCAATACTCTCACCGAGCACTCGTGGGAGCGGTCGGTGTTTTTGGGCGGCGACGTCGCCGCCGAAGTGCGGCAGCTCAAAGAGCAAGATGGCCCCGATTTACAGGTCTATGGCAGCAGCGTTTTGCTCCAAACCCTGATGCAGAACGATTTGGTCGATGAATACTGGCTCAAGATCTATCCCATCACGCTGGGCAGCGGCAAGCGTCTTTTCCAGGAAGGCACCATCCCGGCGGCGTTTGAACTGTTTGAATCGCATGTCTCGACTAAAGGTGTGATTCTGGCTTCGTATCGGCGGGCGGGGGAGATAAAGACGAACGATGAATACTGAATGATGAATTGGGGTAAACGGGGGAATTAAGTCAGAAGTCAGAATGAGGAATGCAGAAGTAAGGCAACCGGGTGTTAGTGCCGACCGCAGGCCTTGACGCTCGTCATCCTCGCGAATGCGGGGATCCAGTACACGGCTTATTGGTTTGGATAAAACCAAATTGCTTGTTCGAAATCTCAATTCATCGTTCAGTATTCATCATTCAAACTTGCCGTTCTGCGGGGAACCCCTACAGGTGCCTGTCAACCTACAACTCTTGACGCAAATTCATTTGCTCTGGGTAGCTAAACGAGCCATTGCCCGGCGAACGCTCCACCACGCCAACGCCATTGCCCAGCAGAAGGCTAAGCCTTCGATACTCAAGACGAAGCGCCTGCCGTGAAGCCGGATGTCGTGTGGGGCGCGTAAACCGATAAATATGAAGACTCCCAGTAGTAGAATGCCCCCCAGCCAGGCGGCTGCTTTGCGATAGCCGGTGTGGGATAGCGCTACTATCAAACCGGTGAAAGCACCCAGCACACCGCCGATGAGCAGCAAATAATCAATAAGTAGCGAATAAAAACCTCTGAAACGGACTTCTAACGCGAGCATCAGGAAGTCTGAGATATTGGCGAATACCAGCGCCCCGAGTGCAGCTCCCACAAGACAACTCACCGTGTAGAGCAAGAAGAGAAGAAGAAAACGTTTCATAATGCAGGCCGCCTTTAGCTTAATGCAAAAGCGGCCTGCTTTTCACGCACTCGTGTGCTTGAAGCCTGTATTGAGAGTGCTGCATAATTCAGGCAAGGTGATAACTCGTCTGTAAAATAAATATTTCCCTGAATTTCGCGCAGGACGGGCACATTTATTTGCGAACCCAGAGCGTGAGCGACGGGCACGATTTCTTTGCTTCGCCGGGTTCATTGCCCGTGCCCGTCGCTCACGCTCTGGGTTCGCAAATTGAGTCCAAGGCCTCGACTATTAAGTGTTCGTATGCATAAAAACTTAATTTACAGTTGAATAACGATGCAACAATTCTTTCACATCTTCTTCCGAACGCTCAGTTGCGTCGCGGGGCTTGTGGCGCATGGGGTGATGTTTTTCGGTGTCTGTTACTATCTCCTCACCACGCCGCCGGAGGTTCTCTCGGGGCCGGGTGGGCTGGGGGTGGGTATTGCCTTCTTTTATTATTGCCTGGCTTGCGGCGCTTTGGGGATTGTATTGGCGCTCATGGATAAAGCTAACAAGAAGGGTTGGTTTGCCGCCCTGGGTTTTTTGCTTTGCGTGACACCGTTTATCTCGGGAATAGCGGCGGCTTATTTAGTGAGTATGATCCAGATGTGAGGTAAGCAAGGAAAGGGAAAGGCATGCAAAGTGTAAGAACATTCTGGGATAGCATCGGGCACACGTTTAGTTGTTTATTGGGGATTGGTGGAAACATCGTGTTGTTGCCGCTTTTGCTTTACATCTGGTTGACTCCGGTTTCCGAAACAGGCCTCACTCTGTCAGTGGCAGAATTTATCGCAGTGATGATGGCCCAGGCACTTCTCTTTACAGGTTTTGTGCTGACGCTCTGCGATTTCGTGAGAAGAAAATTCCTATGGGGGTTAGTCGGGCTGACATTATGTAGTCTGCCAATCGGGTTGATGTTTAATGCCTTTTAAATTGTTTGTTGCATGAAATCCCGCCCCTACTGGCTCAAACCCCTTCTCATCACCGCCGTGCTATGCCTACTCTACGGCGGTTGGTGGACTTTAAAATGGAAGATTTATGCCGTGCCTCGGGTGACTTCGTTAGCCTATGCACCCGATGCCAGGCTTTTGGCCGGTGCAGGCGGTTGGTTTGTGCCGCACGATGGCGACCCGGTGCAAGGTGCGGTGTGGTTGTGGGACGGCCAAACTGGTGCGTTACGGCATCGGTTGGTTTCGGGAAAAGCGCCGCTAGTGTTGGTGGCGTTTTCGCAAGATGGCCACCAGGTTATTGGTTGGCAGGACGACTGGAAATGGTTTCGTTGGGAAGTAGTGACAGGGCAGCTTCTGGAGAGCGGCCAGGAAGGGGTGCCAGAGGACGCGGTCTCCTTGCGCGAAATTGGCTATCCAGATCGCTGGCGCGACGATTATCCCTGCCGCTTTACGCCCAGCGGCTGCCGTGTCGCCCGGGAAGTTACCGATGAATCGGGTCCTCTTTTCGAAAAAGCCGGGCAACTGACTGGGCCGACCGAATATGTATTGGCGCTATCGCCGGCTTCCCGCCTGTTTGCGACGGAGCGGCATGCCGCGCGACCGGAGAAAGTCGATATCGTGATTCGTGAACTTGCAACCGGGCGGATAAAAGCGAAGCTGCCGCAAAAACTCAGCTCGGTGCGCGTGCTTCGCTTTTCACCTGATGGCCAGGCGGTGTTTTTGGAGGGCAGAAAGCCCGAAGCGCACGGGCTTTTGGTCTGGCATTTCGCTTCGCAAAAAGTTCTGGAAATGAAAGACGCAGAGGTGGGGTTTCCGCTCACGCTGGTTTTTTCTCCCGATGGCAAGCGGGTGGCGGTGGGTGGATTGTATGGCAACGTGCAGCTATGGGACACCCAAACCGGCCAGTCGCTGGCGAGTTGGCAGGGGAGTTAAAAGAGTATCATGGCAATCTTCAAATCTCTGTGCAGTTTTTTGCGCGAACTCAATAGCTGTTGGATGGGAGTGCTGATGAATGGCGTCGGCGTTCTCACGGTGTTGTTAACGATTGTATTCCCTTTCAACTCTTCCTCCTTCTTCCCGCCCGCCTGGGCTATGTTTGCGGTATTGTTCTTTTTGGCGCTTTCAGTGGCTGGTATGGGGTTGGCGATTCGCGATTTCTTTCAAGGTGAGCGTTTCGTGGGGTGTTTGGGGTTCGGGCTGTGTGGCTGGCCGTGGGCGCTTTTATTGGCTCCTTACATTATCAGGATGTCTTAGGTGAGAGAGAAAGCATGCAGAAATTGAAAGCTTGGTTTGGCGTGTTTAAACAGTCCTACAGTTGTATTCTGGGCATCGTAATAAACGTCCTGATTCTTCTGGCGATTTGGTTGGGTGAGAAATTTCCAAACGAACCCGGGTCGTGGTTTCCGCCCACGTGGTTGATACTGCTGTTTCTCTTCATTGGTCTCCTCATGCCGATTGGCCTGGGGTTGGCGATTCGCGATTACTTGAAGGAATACCGATCGCTGGCGCTGATTGGTTTTTTGTTGTGTTGTTGGCCACTGCTTCTTGGTCTTAAGAACCTGATTGCCGATTGGCTCACAACTTAGTTTGGCTTTTTATGAAACTCCGCCCCCGCTGATGAGTTGGCAGGGGAGCTAAAAGAGCAGCATGCCAATCTTCAAATCAATGCGAAAATTCTGGCGCGAACTCAATAGCTGTTGGGTGGGGGTGGCGATGAATGGCATCGTCATTTTGATGGTGCTGTTGTTGAGCATATTCCCTCCCAGTCCGCCTTCCTATTTATTGCCCGTTTGGTCTCTCTTTGCGGCATTGCTCGTGTTGGTGCTTGCACTGGCTGGTATGGGCCTGGCGATTCGTGATTTTTTTCGAGGCGAGCGCTTTGTAGCGTGCTTAGTGTTCGTGCTGTGTGGCTGGCCCTGGGCACTTGTATTGCTTTTAACCTTTTTCTGGATGCCCGGGGCGATTTAGAGACTGTAGCTTGCTAATCGAGTTAGCACGTAGTGGAATAGACTTGTGTTTACGGAAGCAGTGGGCGGCTTTTATGGATAAAACATTGCATAGTGCTTCTCCCGGTGGAGATGAGCCTCGCCACGATAGCAGCAACTTGAAAGTTGTCCGTTTTTTCGGGGGGATGCTGTTGTTGCCCGGCCTGGCTTACGGTGTGGCGCAGGGTGCGTTATGGCTCGGTTTGCCGTACGGTTACGGACTGGAACTGCCCGAACTTGGATATGCCCTGGCGATGGTGATTGCGGTTATCGGGAGCGGGTTTTATGTTGCGCTGCATCTTCAAGAAGCCAGAATCACCGACTCCTCGCTGCCCGCAACGGTGCGATATGGGCTGGGAGTTTTATCGGTAGGGATGCGTCTGCTCGGAGGATATTTTCTCTCTGGTTTAGTATCTGGCCCACTGGGCACCCTGGCGGGAGGTTTTGTTGAAGGCGCAGAGCCGATAGTGAAGATTGCAGTGGGTGTAACTTGTGCGGTGCTGGCGGTGGTGCTGCCGATGGGGCGCAAACGGTGGTTTTGATACCATTTTTTACAAAATAACCTCGTGTCACGATGGGCAGGTAGGTGACGGTAGACAGCATACAGGAAGGCAAACGGAGACATTAAGTCAATTGGAACCGGCGAACATCGAACTTTCAACGTTGAACGTTCAATGTTGGATGTTCAACGTTCGTCACTATCTCCCAACTTCAAAAACCATCTGTGTTTATCTGCGTTCATCTGTGGTTAATACATTTAGAAAAAGTCGCGGAAACTTGCGACGAAGTTTGCGCAGCCGAAGGCTTTGCGCGCTATGAAACGGGGAAGAGTGAGGATGTTAATTTGTAGGATTGGATAAGAAACGAGAGCACAAAAGAGAATGATCAATGGATGATACGCGCGATTCTGTGAACACATCTGGCGAAGACAGGCCGCAGCCTCAAGGCACGGTCGTTCCCTGGCGTCAGGCCAACTGGACTATTGCCGTTGTGCGGTTTTTCGGCGGGCTGGTGTTCTTTGGCATGATAGCGATTATCTCGTTAGCAGCGGGGTGGGTTAGATTGTCGGAGTCCGTATTGCCGTTCGTGATTTTATTTCCCAGCGTCATTTTCGCCTTGTTGGTGCCTGAACAGCGCACCGCCACCGGGCCGTGGAAAACAGCCTCGCCCCGTTCCTGTCTGGGGTGGGCAACACTGGTCATCGAACACCTGTTTTCCGGCCTGCTGCGGCTTTGCGGTGGAGGAGGAGTGACGGTCGCAGCGACTCTCATTCTGTGGAGAATTTTGATGCCCGATGCCTCGCCAATGGGGCGCATGCCCGCCAGCCGCGATTTCGTGCAGTTCGCCCTCGAAGCTGGCATTGTGCTGTGCGGCGGTGCTTTTGCTGGCCTGTTGACGGTGGTGCTGCCGCTGGATCGCAGGTTGTGGTTTGCAAAAAAGGGAAAATTGAAAGTGGAGAATGAAGGCAACCTGGCGTTGTAGATTCTATGTTTTTTGTCAATCGTTTTTTTGGTTTTCTGTTAATTTTTTGGGAGTTGGTTCTGCTGGGCGATAAATTCTTTGCGCATCATAGGAGCTTTCATGGTGGACAATCGACCAGCAGAGCCTGGCCATCTTTCTCGCGATAGCACAAATTGCAGCGGTCGAGGGCAAGCCTTTATCTCGTTCGTGGTCATACTGAGCCTTAAACGGACTTTCCTTGGCTCGTATTGACGATTGAGCTGCCAAATAAAGAAGCCGCCGCAACTCAGACTCTCCTTGTTTACTCAATCCCAGATGTCCGCTTTTGCGGCCACTTTGACGCACACGAACGTCCAGGCCACAATACGCCACGAATTGATCCGAGTGTGTAAAACCACGGGAGGTGAGGCACGAAACCACCGTGGATGCTGTTACCGGTCCGATGCCGGGCACCTTTAACAGCTCCTGCACCATTTTCATCTCCGGTGCTTCAACCAGAACAGCGATCTGCTTATCCACCACACGCAGTTGTTCTTTGAGTGCATCCACCGCTGGTTTAAGTGTCGAAGCAGCACGGGGCAAGTCTCTTTGCCGGGCCTGCAATTCCATTAAAGACTGGCTCAATCCCCGGCGGGCCGCTAATAATTGATCAATCTCTTCGTGCATATCACTCTTGAGAGGATAGGTTGGTAGATTAAAGGCCAAGCCGTAAAGTGCCAATCCCCTGGCATCCAGTGTGTCGGTTTTGGCGCGATCTTGCACGCTTTTGAGAAAGTATTGCGCTCTTTTAGGTTGGGCCAGCCGGACATCACGTTGAGCTGCCTGGGCGGCGCGCACCACTTCCTGACCATAACGTCCGGTCGGTTCAAGCACCCAGGTGACATCGGGTGCGGTTAAGCGCAATAATTGCTTCCATCCTGCGGGTGTGTTTTTGACTTCCTTTTGCCAGATCAATTTGCGGGTGGTGTGATCGAGTAAGGCACAGGAGAGAGTGTCTTTAGAAACATCGATACCTAACATGAGTGGTTCCTTGGTTGGCCTGCCACCCCCTTGTGTCACATCGGCTGTTGAAACCCCATCAAAAGTGGTGCTCCGCAGCAGGATTCTTCATCGGTGGTCAAGCCAGAAAGATAAGTAATCTACAGGCGGCCGTCACAGAAAAACAAAACTGTGCGGCAGGGGCGCATAGACTTTGTTCTAACTGACTGGACCAAAGAAAACCATACAAGGGGCATGGCGTGCCATGCCCAAAACATCGCGCTCAGAACACCCTCGCGCCTCGCCGCCAGCCTTCTATCCCGTCATCCTCGCACGCGGGGATCCAGTACACAGCTTGTTAATGAGGATAAAACCAATCCGCTTATCGCCTCAATAATCAAAAACCAAAGACCCAAGACCAAAGACCAATTTTGTTAACCTTAAATCACCATGAAACCATTAGCCGGGGAGATTTGGTTGACATTGCGGCAAACCTACAGGCAGCACCCCAAACCCTTGCAAAAATTCTCCCATATCACGCTGGCTGTCCTGGCCGGAATGACGATGCTCATGCTCTGGGGTGCGGTGTTGGGTGCGCTTGGCGGTTACGGCATGAGCCTGGCGCTACAACACCCGTTGTTCGATCAACGCGCTTGGTTCGAAAGCCGCACCAATCTGGTAAGCCAGGCCGCCGAAACCGGTGCTTTGGGTGGCATCCTGCTGGGCTTGCTGGTATTTAACCTTGCCCTATGGCGTAACCCGGGCCTGTTACATCCTCAGCCATTCCTGACGCTGTGCCGCCACTTCGCAAAATGCAGCCTCATCGGCATCGCCCTTGGCGTCGTCAACCTTATTCCAATGGGTGCGCTTCTGGCCTGTTACCTGGCCGATAATAATATCGATCTCGGTACTTACTTCTGGTTCCAGTCTGCCTGGTTTCTTCCCTCATCCATGCTCGCCGCCGAAGGCGCTCTCAACGGTTATCTCTGGGGCATCGCACTCGGCTTTATCGGAGGAACCATCTATGCCCTTATCAATGCTTGTAAGTTCAATCCTCTAAAGAAAACAGGAACACCAGGCCATAGCTGAGGAAATAGCCAATGGCAAACCCTGTCAGTCCAAATATCGCGTAACGCCACCAGTGAGGTAACCAGCGATGCTTCCTGCGATAAACCCCCAGTCCACACAGGTAAAGCAGAATAGGTAAGCCCCAGAAACTCCACGGGTGGGGTGGCAAATTCGCCGCATAGGTATAAGCCAGCGGAAAGCTGCCTATAGCACCCAGTAGCGAGAAGCTAAAATAAGCCAGAGAGAAATAGTGGTCGGGGGGAGATTTGTCGTCCGTCATAAGAGTCATTAAACCATCTCGGCGACAACCTTAATTATACCAAAAATCACCTGAAAAAGATAGGCTACTTCTCGCTTTTTCTCTCCGCGTCCTCCGCGGTGAAACCCACCCTGAGAAATATTTTACGGATCAACATACCATTTATATCTCAACTCGTCCCACCATTTGTTCCATCTGTCATATTGCTTGGCATCCAACTGAGACTGCCTGGCACGTTTGTAGCGGAAAATAACTTGATGTGCCACCGGAAATGTCTTCCAAGAGGTGACTTGCCACGGCCTAATCTCTTTCCAGGTTTCAGATACGGAAATGTAATGCAATGGAAAAATATATGGCTGTGCCTTAAGAAATGTCTTTGCAATATCAAGTGAAGGAGACATAAAAACCCCATCACCGGTACTTTTAAAGCCATTTTTCTTTAAGCTTTCATCCGGGCGATAGTCGAGAGAGAAGAATTCTGTCCAATCAGGTTTGTATTCCTCTTCCCATAACATTCCCCCCTGTGCCGTTAATCCATAGGAATAATGCCGGTCTCTTGAGAGAATTAAATCTTCGATATCCTGCTGTGTCAACTGAAGTACATCAGCACCAGCATCATCGCTAATGTTAATACTGCCTTGCTGATATAAAGAATAGAATGAGCTACAAATTTCTTGCAATGAAAATGTGTGAGGGGTATAGGGGACATAATCCAACAAATCTGGAACGGCAAACCAAAGAGGACTTTGGCGTAACCGCGCATAATTAAGGAGCCATATTTCTGCAGAAGTTAAACGATGCATGATGTCTTGGAGGCTATAATTTGCATAAATAAATTGCCATTTTTGTGCTATCTAACTCAAACCTCAATCATGAAAATCACCAGGCCCAAAAAATAAAAAAAACAGCCACGAATAAGACAGCAGATACCCAATAATAAACCCTGCAATGAAGCGGCCGGTATAAAGATCTAAACGTTCTGATTTCCAATTAAAAGCAATAATCCCAATCAGGCAGGGCACAAAGAGAAAAAACGGCGACAGCCACAGATTAGGCAACCATATCAAGGCACGCGAAAAAATACTCCCGAATAACCCGGTAGGAGGCAGCAGCAGTCCAAAAAGAAAAAACCACCATCTCGTTTGAGGCAGCGTCTTATCACCCATCCCCCAAACCTCGCAATGCCCAGAGCATATAAGTAAACCCCGTTATAACCAACAGCAACCCAAACGAACCAGCCCAGGCAATAAACCCCAGCAAAACCGTCAGGTGACGCGACTTCCCGGCGCTCACTTCTATCATGACATACCCGGGAATAACCAGAGCCAGAAGACCCACCCCAACAGCCCCCAAACAGAGACCAGAAAACCAGTGCAAAGCAAAGTGGCCGCAATCGCCAGCGTAGTGCCCGCCACAATAAGAATGCGGCGCATCGCGTCTGGCGGCGGTTCTTCTTCAGGCATATCGTTCCTTAAGGCATAGCAAGCTCTCCTCCCTCATTGTAACACGCCCCGCACCAATCTTTCTCGCCGTTTCTCTGTGACCTCCGCGTCCTCTGTGGTTAACCCGCCGTTAATCGCGAAAACTCGCGACGAAGTTAGCGAACATAGTTAGCGTGCTATCATATCTGCGCAGCCCTACAATCTCCAATCCATCCCGTCACTTCCCCGCTCGCCCCACGCATGCGTCTTCCCGTCACCCGCACCTTCACGTCATTAACAAACGCAAACACAAACGAAAAATCCCGCTCGTCGTCGACCGCGCTTTTCCACGAAGCGCTCACCTCGGCCCGGTCGCGCGGATGTACGTGCGTCTTCCACCCCAACCCCAGAAAATCCTCCGGCCCCGCACCTGCCAAACGTGCCATCGCCGGATTCACAAAAGTAAACCGCCCCGTCAGGTCACACTCCCATAAACCGGTGTTATCGAGATTAGTGCGTTGCAACTGCCGCTGCGAAACCAGGTCGATCTTTTTATTTGCCGCATCAATCCCCAGCTCCATCCGGTTCACCGCATCGCGAATGCTGCTCCCACCGTTAGGCCGCAGCTCCGCCTCAATAAACGCCAGAATGCCCCGCAACTCCCGCACTGCCCGCCACAACGGCCCCAACACATACCGCCACAACGCCCCGCCAATCACCGTCAGCGCAGTAATAATGGAAGCAAGCAGGAGAATATTGTTGATGAGAGGATGGGAGAGCATGGGAGACGGTGCTTAAGGCAGAAATCTGAAGGCAGAAGGCAGAATGGCTAACGATGAATGATGAATACTGAATTATGAATAGCGGCAACCGGACGTTGATGGTTGCCGCAAGCCTCCACGTCCGTCATCCTCGGAACGCGCGGATTCAGTACACAGCGTCTTGATTAAGGCCAAACCAAATCGCTTATCCAAAACCTCAACTCATAATTCATCATTCAAAATTGCCGTTCTGCGGGGAGCCAATACATGGCTTTTTGATGAGGACATAGGCAAACAGCTTACCCATCCCCTCATCTGTGTTTATCTGTGTTCATCTGTGGTTAATTCAATCAAAACCATCGCGTAAATTTGCGACGAAGTTAGCGAATGCAGTTAGCGTGCTATCACCCTCACATCCGCCCGGTTCTTCTCCGCTTGCAGCGTATACTTCACATTCACCCAGCCCCAGCGCTCAAAGAGCTGTGCTACCGGTGCAATCGCCGCTTCGTTTTGCGTTGCGCCTCCCAGCACCGCCGCCAGCGCGCCTTCGCTGCAATACCATTTTCCGGCTACCAGGTAAGCATTTTCCACCTGCTTGCCGTTCACAAACAGCCGCATCGGCTGAGGCAACACCGGCTTGCCTAACTGCGGCCGCTCACCGTTTCTGGCCCGCGTAATACTAAAATCCGGCACTTCCACATGCGCCGTATCCCAGCCCAGAGCCACTTTGGCGTCCCAGTCTTCGCGCTCAATTGCCGTGGCAATCGCCTTGCGCTGCGCCTGTGTCAAGCCCCAGTAAATCCCGGTCGTCAAACCCTGCCGCTGCGCCGCTCCCGCCAATCGCAACCAGTAGCTCCGGGGCGCGTTCCACTGCCAACGCACATCCACGATATCCGCCGCCAGCGCATCCGGGCTACCCATAGAAGTGCTCACATTATGAAACGAATAAGAAACCGTCGATTTCCCCTCCGCCTTCAACTTCGCCTGCTGCGCGATACTGCGCCACACCTGCGAGTCGATCTGCGGACGATACCCCGCCGCCTCCAGCTCCGTAATCACCGCCGCCACATGCCCCCGAATCGAAGGCGAAATCTTTAGCAAACGCGAAGCATTATTTAGTTTGCGCTGTGTTTCTGTAGGTATAGCCATAATAGTAATAGAAGGGGCAGGGAAGGGCTGCTGCCTCAAGCGCCGTTTTCGCTCTCTTGAATCTGTGAAGGCGTCTTGTCGAGATAAGCTCGCAGCGTCAGCAGCCCGGCGATAAAAATTTTGACACCTGCTATCCGCGGTTCCACATTACCCGCCGAGAGCACACTCAAAAGCTCCGTCGCCACCGCAATCGCCAGATAAACAACCCCCCGAATAAAAACCTGCGCGGGTGTGTAGGTATTCATTAACATTCCGTTTGGTTAACCACAGAGGACACAGAGAGAAAATTGGATAGAACTCAAAAACGCAAAAATAATAGCCACTCGTAACTATTACCTTTTCACGCAGAGATCAAGACCTTCAACTCCCACCCCTTCTCTTTCTCTGTGTCCTCCGTGTCCTCTGTGGTTAATCCACCTAAAAAACCTTAATCGCCTTATTCGAAAGCAACAGTTCATGCGGCAGGCCATCGGCATCAAAGTACCGCAGTTCCACCCGCACCTGCGTGTCGGTGAGGCCGATGATATCGAAATCGAATTCCACAAACTTCTGCTCCACGCCATCGTGGCTCAGCCGGTCGCTGCCGTTGTTCTTAAACCGCGTCGCCGCCGTGTAAACGTGCTCTTGCCCCTCGAAAGTGCCGCGAATCGTTACCACCAACTCGCGCTCCTTCACCAGATGCAGCAAAGTCTGCACGGTCTGATACTCCACCGAATAAGCCTCCGCTTCAACTCCGTCCAGGCTCAGCTTCCAATTCGCAATCTTCAGCGCCGCCAAGAGCGCCAAAGCCGTCTCAGGCGTCTTCGAAAGCGCCCATTTCAACAATGCCAGATACTTTTTCATTAGTCACTCCGTAGTAGGTAATGGGTGATGGGTCATGGGTGATAGGCGGCAACCACCGGTAGGGGCGCAGCATGCTGCGCCCAGAGCATCGCGCAACCCAAAGCGCTGCACGCTATCGCCAGCACAACAATCTCGTCATCCTCGCGAACGCGGGGATCCAGTACACGGCTTTTTGATTAGGGCTAAATCAAGTCGCTAACCCAATCCTCACTCTTCTTTTTCTTCGTGCTCTTCGCGTCCTTCGCGGTTAATTCGCCGTTGATTCGCCAAGCTGCTTAATCGCCAGCGGAATATCCACGCCATCCAGCACCAGCGCGAACCGATCTCCATCGGTCTGAATATCCCGCATCAAAAGCCATTCCTGTGGACGCACATACTGACAATAACCATCATCGCCATCAGTAACCCAGCGCAAACCCGGCAGCTTCATGTTCTCCACGATGCGCTTGAGAAACACCATCACCACCGCACGCGTCCCCACGCCCGAAACCTTCACATCCACCACCCGAATCCGAATCGTGCGCAAATCGGCTAACAGCTTCACCACCAGCTTCAGCTTCACATCAAACCCGCCAATCACCGGCAAATCGATCGCTCCGTCCACCAGCACACTGCCGCCGCGCTCGAACACCACGCCATCGAGCTTCACCTGCCCTGGCACAATTCCGGCCTTCTTGAGCTGGGCGAAATGGAAAAGAATGTCTTTGTTGTCAATGATGGTAAGCATAGGGGGAAAGTGAGAAGTCGGAATGCAGAAGGCAGAAAGGGGCGCTAAGAGGAACGTCAACAAAACTCCTCCCCCTCAGGGGGAGGTTGGGTGGGGGAGGCCAGGCATCAGCGAAACGATGAATGCTGAATGCTGGACGATGAATTGAGGCAACCACCCGGAGGGGCGCATTGCAATGCGCCCGGGACATACACGTAATCCGACATTCGCGCCATGCCCGAACCACCCGTAGGGGCGCAGCATGCTGCGCCCAAAACATCGCGCAAGCCAAACCGCCGCACGCTATCGCCAACAAAGAAGCCCGTCATCCTCGCGCACGCGGGGATCCAGTACACGGCTTACTGAATAGGACAAAACCAATCCGCTTGTCCAAGCCTTCATCTGTGAAATCTGTGTCAATCTGTGGCTAATGAAAAACCGCAGGCCTTGCGGCCTATGAAGCCCGGTTCACTTTTGCCGGAGGCAATCCAGGGCGTTGCAAAATATCGTTCTTTACTTTCACTAAAAGCGGTGTCAATACCAGCACAATAATACCAATAATCACCGCATTCGCGATAATATCCATGCTGTCTTTCGTGTTCCTTCCGAGCGCTACCATGAACCATCCGGCTAAGCCTATTCCCAACGCAAGAGCTGTCCATCCCGGCAGGAGCTGAGGAGAAAGCATGAGTAAAAATAACCGTGCCACAGCTCCCACGAAAAAAAGCTGCGAACCGTAAAAAACAACCCAGAAGAAAAGATCAGCGGCGCTCTCTAACGGCGAAGTGATTCTACCCATGCTAATCATCCACTTCCGTGTTCACCTTCGGTTTGAGCATACGGCATACCCGCCGAATCTTCGGGTCGGGGTCTTTCAACCCCGCATCAATCACCGAAAGATAACGAAACTCGGTTGCATCTTTCTTGAGAATCACCGCCTGGCTTTTGCGCCCGACGCCACCCGTGCGGCGCGCGATTGCCGAATGCGTTGTCGATTCATTCAGCACGAACGCATCGCGGTATTTCAAGATGTAATAGGTGTGCCCGTCATCGCCATGCACTGTCTGGGCGATGCGCCAACCGGGCTTCTCATTCAGCGACATCACAACCAACGCTATTGGCAATATCACAAGAGAAGTAACCCAGGCCAGAGCCAGTAATAAGCGCCCCTTGACTTTAAAAACCAGGCTCCATACTAGCCAGCAAAAGAGTAGCACTGGCACAACAAGAACTGGCAGAAGAATAGCAATATCTGCGTTGGGGTGTGTAATGACAACATTTTTTAAGTCATTTACTGGCGTGGAACCTGTCACCTGAGGCCAAACAAGAAAACCGGTAGCAAGAAAAGTGAGATAAACCGCGTGGAAGAACAGGGCAATCCAACCTAAAAGAGCCGGACGTTTGAGAAGCGTTCGCATCAATGCCTGAGAAGACAAAAAGAACTCCCTGTTAATACCCTAATTATACCACAAATCGCCAATCTCTGCCGAAGTTATTCCGACTGCCTGTCACGCTTATTCCACCATACCCTGGCTACCACCAAAGCAATAAAAAGCGCCCACTGCCAAAGCTCTGTCTGCTGCAGGTCGCTTTGAACCTCATGCCAATTCGCTATCAGGTGATAGAGGCTCAAGCCAAAACCCAGCAATGTCAGCAGCACTGCCACCATCACCAGCACTTCAATCAAAGTCATGCCACGCCGCGGCTGAGGCCCTCTCATATCACTTCCCCCGACGCCACTTACTCACCCCAACATACACCGCCACAATCGCCAGCAGCATCGCCACTTCACCCCATCCAAAGCCGCTACCAGCCTGTTCTTGCGACTTCACCAGCAAAATCGCAATCGCCGTCAGTAGGCCCACAATCAGGGCTTCATAAACCAGCCCCGGAATTTTTGAGCGGAGACCAGTGGTCTCTTTCTTTTCATTCATACAATATTCATTCAGGTTGAGAGGGGGGTGTTGACCCGCATAATTCGTCACTTCACTGCGCGCAGCATGCTGTAAAAAATCGAGCATTTCCTTGGTTATCTTTTCTCTATAAACCTGGCGTTGCGCCTCGTCACGAAAGATTTCATCGTCGCAAAAATATGTGTAGGTGTCAAAATAGCCGATTTCATTTTTAGTTGCTTCGTCCAAGGAAAAGTCATCGTCATTGAGCGTGTTAAGCGCAGCTACAATGCGCGGCATCAGCACCGGGTTATGACTTAAATGATTAGCCATCTTCCCAAACAACTGCCGAAGCACCGCTACTTCGTCGAACTCGCCCTCCAACAAGGCCAGTGCGTTTTCCACTTCATTTTGCTTTTGGCCCTTCACTATCGAAGCATTAATAATCGCCAACGGCGGGTCGGGGTGGGTGGCAATCACCTCATCACACCACGCCACCACTTTATCGACCGTCACCAACCCCAGGCCCAGCGCCAGCCGGTAGGTCTCGGCGGTTTCTTTCAGGTTGTCTGCCTCTAATGAACTCATGGTTGCTTCGACCCGTTCTCATTGTTTTGCGGTTTAATATACAACTTGTAATACATCACATAGAAATAAATGGCGAAAGCAAAAAATGGCAGCATCAGTCCCAGAAACGTCCACTGCGTTTCGGGATGCAACTTGGACACGTTTATTAGCATCTCCGGTATACGAATAACCACCGGAGTCGACACAATAAGGACAACCAGGCCATATCGCCACGGACTCATCGTTCTTCTCCTTTCACCTGCAGTTCTTCAGGCTTCGTAGCCGTCAAACGAAAATACATTTCGATGAAAAAGATAGCAAAAACTATAATAACCCAAAATACCCAACCTGCTGCAAGAACATCGAGAAGCGGTCGTGCATCACGCGCGTCTGCCGCAGACCGGTCGAGCAGCGGCCTGCCTACGGAATAACAGATGAAGAATAATAGCAAGAGGTATGCGTGAATTTTCGTCATAAGCTTGTGTAACGGCAAGTTTGAATGCAGAACGATGAATTGAGGTTTTGCATAAGCGAGATGGTTTCATCCTGCCCAAAAAGCCGTGTACTGGATCCCCGCCTTCGCGAGGATGACGGACTGCGGGGCTTGCCGTTACCATCAACGCCCGGTTGCCTCCTTCTGCATTCAGCCTTCTGACTTCTGAATTTAACGCTTGTTGTGCATTAACGGGTTGTCTAACGGCGAAAGGTGTAGGTATCCTGCTGCCAAAATCCCTCTCACAGGAGCTTGTCATGCTGGATACCAACACCTTTCTCACAGAACTTTACGTCATGG